>Ga0302131_1000002_pt1 | contig 221434 bp, 173 predicted proteins | sample CB9_20m_MG_FD_203105 | JGI IMG/M metagenome (GOLD analysis project Ga0302131, IMG submission 203105) | Marine microbial communities from Western Arctic Ocean, Canada - CB9_20m | ecosystem: Environmental > Aquatic > Marine > Oceanic | place: Canada: Western Arctic Ocean | collected 2017-09-19
GCAAAAGCTTGAAATAGATACGCCTCTAGACTGTCAGGATCTTCCACAGAAGGAGACGGTTGTGCCATTGCTGTAAAGCTAAAAACGCAAAAGGTGGTGAGTGTGATCAGTCTTTTCATCGGTAGCTGCCAATCCTGTTAGGCGATAACTGCCATGGCGCGTTGCAAGGCTGGGCGCTGGTAGTGGTGGTCTTTGTAGGCAAGTAATTTCTCCGGTACGTGGAACTCAAAGCGAACGGCCCAATTCAGCGTTTGGGCTAGCAAGATATCGACTAGGCTAAATTGATTGCCAATGGCAAATTCACCGCCCGCGTACAAATGCTCTAGGCATGCGATGGCTTTGGCAAACTCGAAGGTGGCTGTATCGAAAATGGCTGGCAAGCGATGGGCCTCCGGTAAGGCAAACTGGTGCTTGCCTTTGGTCCAAAGAGGTTGTTCTAGTTCAAGTAAAATAAAGGATACTAACTCATCGTGTTTAGCATAAGATGCCATGCTCGCATTAGGCAATAGCCCAGATTCCGGGGCTGATCTCGCGATGTAATTGAGAATAGCCAAAGATTCGGTAATGATTAAGTCGCCGTTAATTAGGGTAGGGACTTTACCTTGAGAATTAATTTCTAAGTAGCTTGGATGCTTAGCGCTGCCCTGAAAGGTGGAGTCGGTCTGTAGAGTGACTTCTTGATATTCATAGGGAATGCCGCTTTCTTCAAGCGCCCAAAGAGCCCGCAGTGACCGAGATTGACCCATTCCATAAAGTTTCATTTTTTTTCCCTACGTTAAGACCTAAGCCTAACTCTAAGTAATTAGCACAGACCCAGCCTCAAAAAAATGGTGCGATTGAGTGATTCTCAATCGCACCATTTTATCTCTTTTTATCCGCACTTGTTTTTAATTAGAGAGTTTATGCAAGCGCAGCGGAGCTGATTAGAAAAATCTAATCGGTAGCGAAACAGTAAAAATAGCCGTTGCCACCGGTGCCCACTAAATCTTCTTGGCTACAACCTCTAGAGCCATGTGCGCTATTCCACGAGGTTGGATTTTGGCCACCACCGGTGCGGTCAAAATGGCCAACGTTGGCCGTGCCCTCGTCATTGCTTGTCCAGTTGTTACAACTGTGATTACTGCCGTCATCGACAGTACGTCCATCAAGAGTAGACCCGGTCAGGATGTCATGTTGGTTAGGCGTATCTCCCCGACCCTTGATCATCTTTCCATTTTCATCCAAGGAATTTGCTTTTCCTAGGCCCATGAATTCAGAATGTAAATTATTGAGTGTGCTTGCCACCTGAACTCCTTTGGCGTTGTACCAAGGCCCAAAACCGATGCGCTCTCGAGCATTTACATTTGGCGAATTATCGGTCGCATGTGCGCTTAAATAGGCTCGCCAAGTTTTGCCGCGAGAACCAGCAGCTGAGGCCAGCGTTGCGCAATGCGCATCGGCTCCAGCCAAACCTCCAATGTTTGCGCCATCCCCAGATCCCACACTGGTGATGAAAAAGTTCATCTCATTTTCTTGGGAATTTATGGTGGTAAAGGCTGTGGCGGCTGTTATCAAGGCGATGGATGTAAACAGCAATGATTTCTTCATGAGTGAACTCCTGTTGATCTTGTTATTAGTCGATGGGCACCCTAACTATCTGCTCCGGCGAGTTTAACAGAGTAACCCAGCCTCCAAAGTTTGTCATGCGCACTACGGCCATTGGTCCATGAACAAGGTCGGGGATGGTGAATGTATGGAGAGAGCTTGATAGGTAGCGAGTCAAAAGATCACAGTAGAGAGAGCGACAGAGCGAGACCTAAATGCGAGGAAAGGCGCAAGTTAGGGCAGGGAGGAGGGGGAAGTGAGGGGGTGAGGCGGCAGGGAATATGTGATAAGCATAAAATAGGCGGTAGCGGAATGCTGCCACCGCCTATATTTTCAATGACGATGATTAATCAAACGAGCCAGCCGCGCCAGGAAACACAACTGGGCTTTCGCTGCCATCCGCTCCGATGCTGGAAACCCCGAAAAAATAGTTATCGATAACAACATTCTCCAAAGTAAAGCTGTCTTTGTCGCCGACACTTCTGTGGAAGTCCCAAGTAGGAGAAGTGGTAAGTCTCCAGTGCAGACGATAGTCAGAGGCTCCATTGACCTTTTTCCAGCTCAATGTAGTATCTGCTGATACCTGCCCACGGATTGAAACGTTAGCTGGCGGCGCGGGAGCTGCGGCCATTGAGGCCAATGTGACTGCGTTGAGGGCGGTTAGCTTGGCCGCGTAAGCAAAATTTACATGGTCCAGAGTATCTCCGTATGTAACGTCATCTTCAACTCTGAGGTCTTGATGTTGCTGGGTGTAATTTTCGTTGGTCTCCATTATTCTGACCGCTGGAAAGCCGGCTTCGTTAAAAGGCCGGTGATGACCGCCACGACCAAATCGATCTAAGCGATAAACCATCATCACATCCAAATTAGGAATGTAAAGATCAGCCATCATGTCGACGTAGCGGGCTATATTTCTGGAAGCAGAATCTACCTCCCCACCTTGATAGCGTCGTTGGCGGGCTTGGGTTTCAGTTTCTACATATCGAGTGCCTTCTGAGAATACCCTTGCTGTTGTGTTGTTGGTAACTCCGTTTACGCCGGTGATATTGCCAATCATATCGTTGTTGATAACAGCATTTAGGTCCCAGCCTTCATCAATAATATACTCCGCCAGAATAGCACCGCCGTTTAATCCTTGCTCTTCTCCAGATAAGCCAACAAAAGCGATTGAGCCAGCAAAACGATAATGGCTTAGCACCCTAGCGGCTTCAATAACACCGGCCAAACCTGAAGCGTTATCGTTAGCGCCAGGGGAGTCTGACTCAAAATCCATCGGGTCACTTACCCGCGAATCGATATCCCCACTCATTAGAGTAAATCGATTAGGGTCTTGTGTGCCGCGTAATACAGCGATTACATTGACCACCTCAACTGGGTCAGGAATACGGTCAGTGCCGGAGACAATGCCGCTTACCGTAAATACTTCAAGGCAGCCACCACATTCTTTAGAGATAGACTTAAACTCAGCTTCTATCCAGCGGCGGGCGGCGCCGATACCGCGAGTGTTTGATTGTGTCTCAGACAATGTGTGGCGAGTGCCGAAACTTGCTAGAGTGGTGATGCTTGCTTCAATTTTCTCAGCGGATACCGCTTCTGCGATAGCGTGCATCTGGGCCTCATCGGCATTGCTTGATAATGCTGACAAAGTGGCTAATGCTATAAATCCCGCAGATCGGGATAGAGTTTTGAATAACAACATAAAGGTTCTCCTTAGAATGTTCATGAAAGCAAAGCTGGAGGGAATAGTGAAGGATTTTTAGCCAGAAGATAGCCATCAGTGGTCTAAAGTCTAGGGTATTGTTTTGGCAATGAAGACGTTAATCAAATCGAGGTCGATGTTAAATCAGACCACTGTTGACCATAGTTCAAGCGTTTTCAGTAACTCTTGTTGTTCGATAGGCTTTGTTAGATAGTCGTTCATGCCAGAGGTGAAACAAGCCTCTTTATCGGAATCTGTGGTGTTGGCAGTCATGGCAATAATTGGCTGCATAAAGCCTATATTACGTATTTGTTCGGTAGCTTCAGTGCCGCTGAGTTCGGGCATTTGCATGTCCATTAAAATGAAGTCATAGTCATTAATAGACACTTTGTTCAAGGCGATTTTCCCATTTTCTGCGGAATCGACTAGCAGGCCATTTTTCTCTAGGATACGGGTAGCGAGTAGAAGATTGACGGCATTGTCTTCAGCGAGTAGGACTCGTTTTCCGGCGAGTTTGCTCAGGTCGGCCTTTGCTGACTCCTCCGGAGCTGTGCCTTTTTTATAAGGCAGGCGGAACGTAAATGTGCTGCCTTTGTCTTTTTCACTGACCGCAGTTAGTTCGCCCTCTAACAGCTGACATAGCTGTTTGGAAATTGCCAACCCTAAACCGGTGCCGCCAAACTTTCGGGCAGTGCTTGCATCGGCTTGATAAAACGGGTTGAACAAACCTGCCAGCAAATCCTTTTCGATACCGATACCATCATCTATCACTTCAAACAGTATGTGGTTTTTATCCAGCGAGACCTTCATTTTCACGTGGCCATTACGGCTAAACTTTACCGCGTTGCCGCACAGGTTAATCAGCACCTGTGCGCAGCGGTAAGGGTCTGTGATTATGTACTCGCTAACGTCGTCGCTGATCTCATAGTTCAGATCAATTGAATTGAGGTTCGCGAAAGGTTTATTAATTGTTATGACGTCTTCAAGGGTGCTTTTAACCGACATGGGTTCAAATATTAAGTTTACTTCCGAGGCTTGAAGTTTGGAGTAGTCGAGCACGTCATTGACTATCCCTAATAGCATTTTCGAGGAACGATCTATCTGATCGAAATAGTATTTTGTATCGCCTTCTAATTTTTCCTGACTACAAAGCTCGCTGAAACCAATGATGCCGTTTAGCGGTGTTCTAATTTCATGGCTCATGCTGGCTAGAAAGCGCTCGCGTTCAGAGGCAGTTTTTGCCTGTAGCCCCAGATTATGGAAGCGAACCCTGGCTCTTTGCATCAGGGCTAGCATTATAAATATTAGCGATATCATTCCAGAAGCTATTGCTGATTGCTGGCTCAGAGGGGCAAAGCCTAAAAAAGCAAACGGTAGGGCTGAAGACGCGGAGGCACCCAGCAGATAATTAGCTGCTTTATCGCCATTTAGTGCAGCTGAAATACTTGTAAGAACGCTGAAGGTGCCAGTTGCCAGCATAAGTAAAATAGCTATTTCCCAGCTGATACCAATAAATATCGAACCCAATAAATAGAAAAAGCCACCCCACATACATCCTCTTAACATCTTAAATGCCCAGAAATCGCTTGCCGATTGCGCTAAGAAGGATTGGCAGAACCAGGCAGATGTAAATGTGGCGAGAGCTAATGTTTGATTTGATGTGGATAGCAGAATGTCTTGGATGCCAAAAGGTAACTTTGCGCTGCCATAGCCCCAGACTGAAAATACTGCCACAAACCATGCCAGCAATGTGAGTCCAAGCTTCCAAGCATAGGGATCCCTGTTAAAGGCTGACAATAACAGTGAGAATACAGACATAAGTAATATGGCACCATAGTACATACCGTTGTTAATAAGGGCCGCTGATTTAATTTCCTCGTATTCAGTGAAGTCTAAAAAGCTGAAGGGGACCACGGGCGTTGTATCTGTTTCAATCGGCAATGCTATCTCCGCATCTGTTTCTAACTGCAGAAAAAAACTACTGCCCCAGTTTCGACTTAAAGGAATATTGGTTTGAGGGTTCCAGTTTGCCAGCTTGACTTTCGGGTCTTTCTGCTCAAACAGAATCGACCCGGTGGCATCGGAAAAGACGCGATACAGGCTAAAGCTATTGGATGGGAAATAGAGTATGTCAGCTTCACTGTCCTTCATATCTAAATGAAGCCAAGCGCTTTCGGTTGTAAAAGGAATTTCACCATCAAGAACTGTTTCTGAAAAGTTCCTGGTTCGCGCATCAGAAGCACTGGCCCAATCGCTTGCCCCTGGCAGCAACAATAATTCTTGTTGACCGAGCAAGGATGAAGAAAACCCTGAAAGTAGGCAAAAAGCCAAGCACAAGAAGCGTTTTGGGAGGAGCGCTTTAATCGGGAGTTTCTCCTAGCAGGTTGTCTCTGAAGTATAGGAAATAAATGGGCTTTATGCTTGCTTCACTTCGAGGCGGTATTACTGGCCATCAGGTAGTTTGACCCTAGGTACTAAACTGGCCAATACTGATGAAAACTTTCACGAGATCACTCGTGAGAATACCTATAAGAGTGCTGAGGGAATTATGATGGGAATTTGTTGTAAGCATCTGAAAATAATAAGTATTTTAGTGGCTCTAATAGCTCCGGCAGCTTTCTCGGGCAATGTTAGCGCCCAGTTGGGAAAGTCAGCGGTTGATAATTGGATGATCAGTTTGTCTAACTGGCAGCGCTGGGGTGCGCAAGACGAGCTGGGTAGCTTAAATTTAATAACGGCTGAAACTCGAATTGCGGCCTCACGGTTGGTTCAATCTGGCATTTCTGTTTCCATGGCCCATCAAGTTCTGACCGAAGCGGCCCCTGATAACGGTAACCCTTATGAGCATGAGATGACTTCTATCGGCAGCAGTCCAGGACCTTGGTCAGGGGACTCTATTGGCGTCAGCTATCATGGTTATGCCCATTCCCACTTGGATGCTTTGTGTCATCGATTTCATGAAGGGACCATGTATAACGGTTACTCAGAAGACGAGGTCACTGGGGATGGTTGCGGTAAGCTAGCAATCACCGCCTTTGAGAATGGCATTTTTGGCCGGGGAGTCTTGATTGATATGGCAGCCTATAAAGGTAAGCAATGGTTGGAATTAAGCACGCCAATCACCGATGCGGATCTTGATGCCTGGGAACGTGATACCGGTATAGTGATCCAGTCTGGGGACGTGGTTCTGGTTAGAACCGGAAGATGGGCGCGCAGGGAATCTCTTGGACCGTGGAATGTGGCTGCAGAGTCAGCGGGCTTGCATGCCAGCGCCGCTGCGTGGTTTAAGGCCAAAGACATAGCAATGATCGGAAGCGATGTTGCGCTGGATGTTTTTCCTTCAGGGGTGGAGTCCTACACTCATCCAGTTCATCTGATATTTCTGGTGGCGATGGGAACGCCAATTTTTGACAATTTGGATTTAGAAGCAGTGGCGCGAGAAGCCCAACTTCAAAATAGGTGGGAATTTCTATTTACCAGCGCTCCTTTGAAAATCGAAGGCGGAACTGGGTCTCCGTTGAACCCTATAGCCACTTTTTAAAAATAAGGTGGTTGAATTTGAAAAGGCTTAAGCCATTAGGCGGGGATGACGTGAGAGGTTTTTGGGCAGCAATAGTGATGTCAAAGACTAGGCTGGAGTATGCGTCACTTTCTGTGAGTTCGCTGCCTTAGCTTATTTTAGTTAAGGCAAAGAGCTGAAAAACCACTTAGATTATCGACCGTTCCATATTGTCTGGGCAGGTTTTGATTTTTATTCGTTTTGGTATCTGATGACAATAGGCTCAGGCGCATCCCTTTGGATAAAAGCATTGCTTGATAGCTGCTTAATTGATGCTTGTATAAGGTCGAGCCAGCTGGCTATTTTATAACGGCCGCGACAATTTCTCAGTGGTTAAGACCTTATTCGGCTTGACAGCGTTATAAACGTTGTTAGCACCGCGATGATTACTGTGGGGCTGCCGTTTCGGCGCAGCTATTTATGCTAGCTGCCGTTGTCTATAGGAATTGTGGCTGGTCACTGGACTATCGTTAAAGGCGATTGGTTGGAATTATTACGTGGAACTGTTGGCTTGCAAAATCAGCTGAAACTATCAGCTGAAACTATCAGCTGCAAGAAAGTTAGGAAGGCTTTATTATTGGCTTATGAAAAACGCAATTATGTTAAGAAGGCCTGCTGGAAGAGTGTTAAAGCATCTAAAAATGAAGCGTGTTTTGGCGCGTTTTTTTTGCGGATTAGCACTATGTCTGCCTTTTTCTTTTTCCTCAGCTCAGCTTGAAATCGATCCTGATGAAGGTTTTCAATTTGAATTCAACGACTTACAAGATATAGATAGTGACGGCACTGATGATGTGGACCTATCGGCGACAGAAATAGCAGCCGAAGAGGCTCGTATTTTGGAAGTTGGCCGTGAGCAGGGCGCTAGGCAGGCAGCTATCGTCGCTATGCGAAGCGACTTAGGGGTTTATGATCCAGCCCTGCAGGAGGCTTACTCTGACTTTGGTGCGTTCTATAGTGAAATAGAAGATTATGAGAGTGCGGTTGGTTTGCATACTGATGCGCTCCAAGTGGCTAGAATTAACACAGGCCTTTATAGTATTGAGCAGCTGCCCATCATTGATGCGCTCATTCGCAACAATGGAAAATTAGGCGATTGGGGAGAGGTGGACAATCTTCATGAGCTCGATTTTTTTGTGGCCCGGCGAGTCTATTCAGTAGAAGATTCTGAATATATTTTCGCCATCGAAAAATATGGTCGTTGGAAGCTTCGCGCGGTGCGCGAGAATATTTTGAGCGTAAGCTCAAGGGGGCTTATGGACCAAGCAATCGATCTTAGCGAGTTTTATTCACGAGAACTGACTCGGTTTGAGCTACAAACCAGCCTCAAGCCAGAAAAGTTATTAGACATTATCCGCGCAAAAATACAAACAGATTTGACGCTTGCCCGCTCTATTGCTCGAACACCTTTTACTGCTTTTGCTGGTATCGCTAGCCAATACGTAACGGAGTCTCGATGCCGAAATGCCCGCAATGCCCAAGGCCAAGTTGTGCGGCAATGTCAGAATGTGCAGGTTGAAAATCCCCGTTACCGCCAATCTCAGCGTGATGCTAAAAATGCAGAGTTACGGCGTTATACTCGTCAGATTGGAGTTTCTATAGAGCGATTGCGTGAAATTCGTTTTAATAGCGAATCGTTGTCTGAAGCAGAGAAACAAAGTTTGGATATGCAGATTGCCGAATTAGAAACAGAGTCGTATCAGCTAGGCCGTGCCGGTAATGGCTTTTTCAGATTTTAGTTTAGTTTGATGTCCTCGGGAATTGGTAGCTTTAAAAAGACCATTAATCCAAATGTGACTGGCATTTTCGTATTACTCAAGGTACAACGGTGGCGAGATTGGACTGTTGTTCAATCGTTAGTTCATAAACGGAGAAAATTATGTCTCATTTTGCCAATCGGCTTGCTAAGAGGTTACTGCCAGCGTTTGTCGCTGCTGTAGCGTTTAGCGGTCAATTTGCCATGGCTTTAGAAGAAGGCGAAAAAGCGCCTGATTTTGAGCTACAGGCATCCGACGGCATGACCTACACATTATCCCAGTTCGCTGGTGAGAAGCCTGTAGTCATTGCTTTCTTTCCTAAAGCCTTTACTGGTGGTTGAACTATGCAATGTAAAGCGCTGCGTGACAGTGCTAGAGAAATTAAGAGTTTCGACGTTGCATACTTTATGGCCAGTGTAGATACGCTGGAAGACAACACAGCTTTTGCTGCAGAGCATGATGCTGGATTTCCTATTTTGGCCGATCCAAGCAAAGAAATGGTTGATTCCTTCGGTGCATTGATGGGAGTCGGCTTTGCTAATCGCTGGACCTATTATATTGATACTGATGGTACGGTTCTGAAAATTGATAAAGCAACCAAGCCGGCAACGGCAGGGCGAGACCTTGTCACAACTATGGAAGCTCTGGGATTTTCGAAAATCTAAGGTTTTTTAAAAATATAAGACAGAATAGATTGATCCTAAAACTCGGCTATTGAGCTTATAGCCGAGTTTTTTTATGTCCTAAGTTTAGCCGGTGACTTTACTGAATGACGGCTGATTGTGGCAAATCTATGATCATAGCTGTCGAATCCATGATTAGCATAGGCTGTTTGTTGTAGGGTTTTGGGCTCTGTGACAGAATGCCTGCTTCATTCACGCGGGAGCGTATCATGTCGAAATTGGGTCTATGGGCGGTGGCTGCGGTGGCAGCATCGACAATGCTGTATTTGATCTATATGGCAATGACTTTCGAAGCGCCGCAAGGAACTACAACGGTTATTATTGCCCCCCCTGTTCAGACAGAGCCAGAAGTCGCGCCACCGTCGGCTGAAACCGAGCGATCGGTCCTGCCTCGGTCAATATTTAGACCTGAGCCAGAACCTGCTGCTGCAGCAGCTGCTGAGCCTGAAATAGCTGACTTGCCGGTAGAGCTAGAAATTCCTCAAGTTGATCCGGTGGCCACAGTAAGTGAGTCCGCCGTTCGCCTTCCTAGCTTGAACGCCAGCGACAGTTTTGTATTTGATAGCATTCGCTCATTACGCAGCGGCATAGAGCTAGTGTCATATTTGGCCAATGATCAAATCGTGCGTAAATTCGTAGTTTTTGTTGAAAATATTAGCCGCGGAGAATTTCCTCAAACTGGGCTTCCTTATCGGTCTATGCAGACCGAAATGACAGTGCGAAATATTGATGAAAACTTATTTGTGATGGACGAAAGTGCCTACGCTAGATTTAATCAAATAGTGACGACTTTTATCGACGTGGATACTGAAGCTGCTTTAACTTTATATCGGATGCTGTCTCCTTTATTTCAACAAGCCTATGCTGAAATTGGGTTTCGTAATGTAAGTTTCGATGACACGCTGAGATTGGCGATCAATAATATTTTGCAGGCGAACGAGACAGACGGTCCTTTTCAACTAGTAAAGCCCTCTGTTATGTACCTTTTTGCTGATACTAGTATTGAGAATCTCCAAGAGGTGTATAAGCAGCTCATTCGTATTGGGCCTCAGAATACAGAAAAACTTAAAGTGAAGTTGTCAGAGTTTTCTTCACAGCTTTAATCGGAGTTCGCGGCTATGAATAAGATTAATCAGTCGATCTCCAGCCCACTGGTCGACGTGACATGGCTGGTAGCAAATATCAATAATGAGAATTTGGTTATTCTTGATGCTTCAGTGCCGCCGGTCGTTCCTGGATTTGTCTCTTTAAATGCGCAGGGGGATTTTAAAGCGATTCCAAGGGCAATTCGCTTTGACTACGATAAAGAATTTTGTAAGCCCAATAGTGCCCTACCTCACATGATGCCTACAGCTGAACTATTTCAAGAGAAGGCCAGGTTGCTGGGGCTAAATAAAGACAGTGTTATTGTGGTCTATGATGATGTTGGAGTCTATGCAAGCCCACGAGCGTGGTGGATGCTGCGCACGATGGGACATGATCAGGTTGCAGTTCTCGATGGCGGTTTGCCTGGCTGGGTCGGGGCAGGGCAGCAAGTAGTTAATCGCCTTAGCAGCGCGTCTTCAAGCGGGGATTTCGAAGCTACCTCACAGTCGGGGTTTTGTGACTTTGAAGCGGTGTTAGCAGCAACTCAAGACCCCTCTGTTGATATTATAGATGCGAGATCGGCTGGCAGATTTGCCGGCACTGCCCCCGAACCAAGGCCTGGAAGCCGATCAGGTCATATGCCCGGGGCGCTGAACTTACCCTTTGCAAGTGTCTTAAACGAAGGCCACCTCAGGTCAGAGCAAGAGCTAAGCTTGATATTTGAGACTCTCACCAGCCGCGATCAAAAAATGATCACCAGCTGTGGTTCTGGTATTACCGCCTGTGTGTTGACGCTTGCAGCAAGCGTCGCAGGGTACAAAAACCTGTCTGTTTATGATGGCTCTTGGGCCGAATGGGGTATGCCGGGTAAGTTCCCTGTTGTTGCCGACTAACTAGGCCCCAACTTGGCCCAAAAGAGTCATGAGCCGCCTTGGCGAATGGTAGGTAAACGGCCTCTATTTTGTTTGCTGCTCCTGGAACTGAGTTCAATTCTCAGGCTCGATGCTTAGGACGCTGCCTACTGCATTTAACTGCCTGCATTTAATCTGCTATGAGAGTCGCTATTTCTCTGTTTATGTCATCAGCCTCTGTGAGGCTATTAAACCAGTCTTGAGCATTTTTGTTGGAGACCAAGCCCAATATCACCCCTAAAACGGAACCTCGATGGACGTTATCGCCACCCACGTTGGTGTTAGAAATCAAGGCTTGTTCGACGTCGCCGCAGTACTTATAAGCAAAATAAAGCACACTTGGCCATGATCCGGTGATATAGCAAGCGGAAGTAAAAATGCCGCCGACAATTTCAAAGTCGCTGTAATTTTTTGCGCTTAGTTCCTTAAGGTTTAGCTTGATGCTTTTTAGAGCCGCTTCGGCAATTATTTCTTGGGCATCTTCGTTTTCCTCCCTGCCAAGTAAGCGGATTAAAAGCTCGACGTAGTCTCCAGCAATTTTTGTTAAGTAGTCATCAGGGTGAGTAAGAAAAAGGTGCTCGTGGCACTGTGCTTTTATGTCATCAATAGACAGGCCATGTAAGAAGCCGCTAAAAACGATCGGCGCTAGCATGACAAGTCCGCCTACAGATGCTGTGTCATGTGTTGTAGCCCCACATTTCTCTGGGTGCATGCCCTGTTCTAGGTTCGCGAAGAACCCTCGGTGATAAGATTCAGCATAAGTGTCAGGATGTTCAGGCTCGTCGGCAGTTAACAGTGCTATATAATTTTCTAAAAAAATTTCTTTAGAGTAGCCCCCTTGGTTTAAGCTTAAGCTTCTCATAGCTACTCTTGCGCAGTGGGCGTTGAGGGTGTTTTCACCGGCCTTCATTCCTTGGTGATAGTGCTGATTTTGAACATCCCAAAATTGGCGTTTTCCCTTGAGAATAACGTCGCCAACAATTTCGGTTGCCTTTTTCTTACTTAAATAGCTGCGCCCACCTTGGCGGGTTGAATGCAACGACATGATTGAAGAAGGGTGGAATGCAGGAGCATCTTCGAGTTTGTAAATGCCTCCGGGAAACTGTTTATATATATCACCTGGGTTGTAGTACCAGTGAACGGGCATAGCTAGAGAGTCTCCGATGAAAAGGCAGCGCAGAGCGGACTCGATTCTTTCGCGTGATGTGTAGGTATTCATAATTAGAACAACTTAATAAAATGGCGTATTTATTATTACGTGCTTTAACGAATAGCAGATTTTGCCTTGAGCTAATAAATATTGTCATAAGAACCATGATCAGCGGCTTTAAATAAAGCTAAGTAACAAGTTTGGAATTAGAGTGGTGTTGCTGAGTGTTTATAAACAGAGCGGGTGCAAAAAGGTCGGTGAAAAAGGGTGAAACAAAGCGATGCCAGGGCAGAAGATGACAGAGAGAAGTAGTGGACGATGCAGCAGATTGCTGCTTTTTCCAAGCAACAAGCTGCTGTGTCTTGTTCTGTAAAATGTTTAAGCGGTAAGTTCTAGCCTGTAAGTTAAAAGTCTAAGTTAAAACCTAGAAGTTAAAACGAAAGCCAGCAGTTATAGTTCTATCCTTATTTGGGCGAGCGCCATAAGGCTGTCGTCCAAGAATGTCGTCCTCGCTCGTTAAATTTTCAACTCTAGCGTATAAGTTCAGAGCGGTACTGAATTGATAATTGGCGGCAAGATCTACTGTAAATGTGTCGTCAGTTTGCTCAAGCGCATCACATGATGCTCGCACACAGACCTCATCCACATAGCTGCCAGTGAGATAGGCAGCAAAATTATTTCTCTCGAACCCAACTGAAGCTAAAAATTGATGATCAGGTAAGTAAGGCAAAGGGTCGCCTGCACCCACCGAGCCAAAAAAGTCTGTGTCAGCTATGTCTGTATCAAACTCGCCATTGATATAAGTATAGCTTAGCGACACCGGGATATTAAAATCTGAACTGCTTGCTAAGTCTGCACTGACAAGCAGTTCGGCTCCAGCGACTGTAGCTGCATCGCCATTAAAAGCATCGCCAATCAAGCAGTCCGAACCTGATGATGCGGTGCATTCGCCTAGGATATTGTCATAGTCGCTTAAGAAGCCAATGAGTTCAGCTGATAGTGCGCCGCTTTGGTGTCGGAAACCCAATTCATAATTAATGGCGGTTTCTTCGTCAACCCCAGGGGAATTACTTGGTGCTGAAAAGCCTTTATGAGCGCCGGCAATCAACGAGAACTCACCGTTAACCTGATAAAGAACGCCTAGTCCTGGCAAAAGGACCTGTGTGTTATTTTCACGAGAATCCCGAAAAGATCGCGCTTCTCCGTCACGGTAACGGGTGCGTTTTTGTTCTATATCTTCATAGCGTAGACCAGGGGAGACGGTCCAGTTACCCAATTGGATGTCATCGTGGATATGGATAGCAATCGCGTTGGCTTCCTGAACTCTATTTCCGGCGTTGCCTAAAATGCCTAAATCATCTAAAACTAAACTGCCATCTATCTGACTGTAGCTGCTGTTAAGCTGGAGTCGATCTTCTTCGTCTTGGTGTATTCGAATGCCAAATTCTATATTGTGAGTGACGTCGCCGATCGCGCCGTCCCAATTGAGTCCTAACTGAACTCCACGAGAGTAGTATTCCCGATCATTAGAGCGCAACTGGATACTGCCCGCAGGTGTATCACTTGAGCCGTTGAGAATTGATTGAAGTTGGCTGGGGCTGACGCCGTCCAAAGCTGTAGCAGTGTTTATAGCTTGCACAACATTAAACCAGCTGGTTTTGTCTAAAGCTTGTGCGCTGCTACTGCCGTCAAAATCGATGCCTTCGGTCTTAAACCAGTTGCGCTGGTGTTCATTATTATAGGCTGTAACGGAAAGATTCAATGAATTACTAAAGAAATAGCCGTAGCGTAGGATCTGCTGCTCATGTGCAGTTTGGATATTATCCAGCTCTGATAAGCCATAGCGTCGGAACGGGCTGTTATCAAAATCATTGTCGGTGAGCCCTAAATAGCTTTGGTCAGAGTTTTGATCGGCATACTGCAATTTCAGCTCGATTTCGTGATTCGAGGCTAAAGGGGCGTAGCTCAGCTTTACGGTATAGTCTTTAACATCTAATCCGGTGCCTTGGCTGCTGCGATCAATGTTTTGAAAACCGGCGGATTGCCACTGATGTGTTTCAAGCAGGAAGCCAAAACCAGAATCAGTGCGTCCACCGTAAGTGGCGTGAACTCTGTATGTGGAATCCTGAGCTATTTCTGTGACGACACTGCCACCCATTTCAGCTGGGATAACTGTCGACACCATATTCAATGCGCCGCCGATTGTGAAAGGTCCCTGAGTAATTGCTGATGGACCTTTGACGACTTCTATGGCGCTAAGTCTTCCGACGGTGGGGAAATAGTAAGCTGAGGGCGCTGAATAAGGCGCAGGTGCTATAAGCACATTGTCTTCGAGTAACGTTATTCTGCCGCTGCGTTCGGTTGCGACGCCGCGGATGCCTATGTTGGGTCTTAATCCATAGCCGTCTTCTATTTGAATAGAAACGCCCGGGACTTCCCTCGCGATACGCTGAATGTCGCTATAGGAGAATTGTTGCAGCTTTTCTGCGCCAATAAAATGAGCCGAGCCGGCAAGTCTGCGAGCATTCTCTTGGCTGCCAATGATTGTGAGTTCTTCCAATGGGCTGCGTTTGTCCGGCTCTTTCCCCATTGCTGCGGACGAAATTGCTGCGGACGAAATTGCTGAGGAGATGGCTAGGCTCAACAATAATCTATTGGCTATCATTGGGTTTTCCCTGCGTGATGTCGAAATTAAAATCTGATTTGTTAATGCTAATCTAGATGATACTCATTAACAATTGATATTGGTTATCATTTAGTTTTGCATCGGGTCGTAGTCGGTAGGCCGCAGGTGGGAGCAATAACGATTATTTCTAGAAAACGGAGGAGTATCGATGGTATAGGTCGTAAAAGCTTGCTGGGTTAGCCTTTTTTCTATGGGGCGGTTTGGCTGCTGCGAGCTAGTTTTTGATTCAGCGCCGCTGGGTTAGTCCTATCTCATGTGTGGTTAAGCCAAAATGGCGACAGTACGGCCGAGCTTCTTGTTGCCCGTCATTAGGCTAATCGAGCAGGGGTATTAAGAGTGACCTTTATGGTTCCCCCTGAATAGTCTTGAGTGGCAAAAGCCCAATGGAGGGCTTTGAGAGGTAGCTGTGATAATGGTTTTCCGGTGGCTAGCGTGTGAAATCGATCTGCCTTAATGGTCGCGCGCACAATCTATGCCGAGGATCTAAGCCAATGATCTAGTTTGAAATGAAGTGAGTTTTAACCTGAAAAGGGTCTGAGTTGCCAGTGGCAACGGTCACTTCAACCCAGCCAATGTCGGGAGAACCTATCCCCTCCAATCGGTAGATAGTGGGAATGGTTCGACCTGATGAATCTTTGACCGGCTGGTCAAATTTATAGTCATGGGTGTCGCCGTGAATCAGTAAAACCGGTTTATTCAAGTTAGTTGCCCCTGTGCGGATAGCCGCTAGAAGCCCGGCGAAGGGCTTAATGTCGTATTTCTTTGCCCGACGCTTAGACATTCCAAACGGATTGCCATGGATAGCAATTACCATGGCGGCGCTGCCAGATTGTTTCGCGGTTGCGAAGCTGGAGTCTAGCCAGCTAATACTGGCAGTGATTCTGCGAACGGCTTCTTCGTCATCGGCTTTAGTTCTGCCTTTAAATTGAGCGAGGCCATTGTCAGATCCCAGCACATGCAAAGTGACGAAACTGACATTGCCCTTGGTCCAGTATTGGTGTTCTGGAAACTCTTCAAACCCATTGGTGGTAGCTTGAGAATCAAGCAGCATGGTGGGCGTGCCTAAGCTGATTCCAATATGTGGGTAGGCAAGTTCTCTGAGCAGGCTCAGTCTTTCGAGTGGCTGATAGCCGCCGGCTTTTTTCCGATGGCAGTCTGTCCAGTCATTGTCGCCGGGGATAAATATTGTTGGACGGCGAATGTCGTCAATGGCATTTACGCGACTGGTTAACATCTCATCAGTGCAGGGAGCTGATCCGCGTTTAATGTCGCCAAGATGGATTAGAAACTCAATGTTGGAGGCTTCTATGGAGGAGACTAGGTCTGGAAAGCGGGCTAGCGCCTTCTCTCCATAGGGTCCGTCTCCCACCACCCCAAAAGAAGTGTCAGCGGCTGCTACTGCGACAAAGCAACAACTAACCACTGCCGCGAACAGATCAATTTTAAAGCTATGAATCCTAATCATTGCTGCTCTTCCAAAAGTGCCGCCTTGCCCAAAAGGGTTTCAGCGACTGATCGGTACACATCTAGCAGCGCCAGCCTAGCTTAATCCATAAGGCTAAGCTGACTTTTGCGCCGCCGCGTCACTCGTCTGGCTTAGCTGCTGGCTTTTCCTTGCTTGTATACTTTTTCTTCGGCTTGCCTTTGTCTTTATCCTTATCTTTGGATTTGGACTTGTACTTAGGTTTGCTAGCCTTCTCGCTGTCGCCATCTCTGTCAGGCTTGCTTATCCGAGGGCGTTTAGCAACACTCTCGTTGCCTTCGGTGTTGGGATCGAACTTTGATATTTTAAGTGCTTGTCCGCCGACCCAGACTTTTTTAAGGCCATTGAACACCTCGCTAGGCATTTCTTTAGGAAGGTCTACTGTACTGTAAGCATCGAATATTGAGATGCGGCCAATATGTTTACTGTCCAAACCAACTTCGTTGCTGATCGCCCCAACTATATTGCCGGGCATCACTTTATGGATGTGTCCTACTTCGATACGAAATCGTTCTAAACCTTGGTCAGGTGGGCCATCTCTCCGTGCTGGCTTAGCCCTTTCTCGGGTATTGCGCGATTTTCTGTCGCGACCTTTAGAATCGCCACGATCGGAGTTTTCCCATGCCGCTTTAGACTTAGGCACCGGCTTGTGGCTTAGCAATAAAGGCGATTCACCCTGAACCAGCTTTGCCAGTGCGGCGGCTATATCTTCTGCTGGTATATTGGTTTCTTCCTGATACTGAGCAATCAGCTGAGCAAAAACAGCAAGATCATCTGAAGCTAGTGTGTCGGTTATTGATTTTTTAAATTGCTCTATTCGTTTGTCATTAATGAGATCTGTGGAAGGTAGTTCCATCATCTCAATTTTCTTATTTGTTGCTCTCTCTATCGAGGCGAGCATCCTCTTCTCGCGAGGAGCAATAAACAAAATGGCATCACCGGTACGGCCGGCGCGGCCAGTTCTGCCAATACGGTGAATGTAGGCTTCAGTGTCATGGGGAACATCGTAATTCACCACGTGACTTATTCTGTCTACATCGAGTCCTCGAGCCGCAACGTCGGTGGCAACTAGAATGTCGATTTTGCCTTTCTTAAGTAGGTCAATGGTTCGTTCGCGCTGGTTTTGGGCAATGTCACCGTTCAGTGCAGTAGCTGAGAATCCGCGAGCGGAAAGTTTTTCGGCTAACTCAACGGTAATAATTCGAGTGCGAACGAAAATAATCATGCCGTCGAAATCTTCTGCCTCGAGTATCCGAGTAAGAGCGTCCAACTTGTTCATTCCACTCACAGGCCAAAATCGCTGGCGAATATTTTCCGCCGTTGCGGTCTTCATCTTAATCGTGACTTCAACGGGGTTGTTTAAGTGCTGATTAGCTATGCGTCTTACTTGCTGTGGCATGGTGGCCGAAAACAAAGCAATTTGGCGAGATTTTGGAGTTTGTTCTAAAATCCACTCGACATCATCAATAAAGCCCATGCGAAGCATCTCATCGGCTTCATCTAACACCAAAGTGGTCAGTTTGTTCAGCTTCAATGTTCCTTTGCGCATGTGATCCATGACTCGACCTGGGGTGCCGACAACAACGTGAACACCACGCTTTAGTGCGCGAATCTGGCCGCTGTAATCTTGGCCACCGTAAACAGGCAATACATGGAACCCATCTAAGTGTCTCGCGTATCGCTGAAACGCTTCAGCCACTTGAATAGCAAGCTCTCTGGTGGGAGCTAGAACCATTACCTGTGGGTCTTTTTGTTTGAGGTCCAAATTGGAAAGTATCGGTAGCGCAAAAGCAGCGGTTTTTCCGGTGCCTGTTTGAGCCTGGCCTAAAACATCTCTGCCATCTAATATAAGTGGAATGGTTTCGGCCTGAATCGGAGACGGAGTCTCGTAGCCTACGTCATTCAAGCCTTTCATTATTGGGGCAGAAAGCTTTAAATCGCTAAATGCAATAGAAATTGGAACGGGAGTGTCGCTAGTCATAATGGATGCCTTTTTAGTAGCTTCACATCAGTCAGCTACGAATTAATCAGAGTCAAAGTGCCCATAAAACACGAGGCTTTTGACTTGGGTGGAAAGGCTCTCAGCCGTTTTACTGAAGCCTTAGTCTGGTGTTCACATTTCGGAGGGTGCGCAAGCATAGAGATAAATGGCTTCTATGTCCATTTAGTCAGCGGATTCTTTTAAGTATATAAGCTAGTATATGCCATTATTCTCTCTTTTTTAGGTATAAACCTTCCTCCATTGTCCAGATTAACCGATAGTTTCGATAAGAGTGCCCGATTAAAAGTCCGAGAGAATGAAACCGTCTCGGGTTGGTCCGTGGGAGTAGTTATCTTTGGAATCTGCCTAACTCTGCCGAGTTTGTACACCGGAGCAGTATCGGCACAAAACTTAGGCATTGTTGGAACGGCAAAAGCGATAGGCATAGCCAGTTTAGTTCTCGCGGTTATGTCAGTTCCTGCCGCCATCGTCGGCGCAAAAACCAGACTTAGCAGTTATCTGCTTATCGAGTTCGTTTTCGGTCGGAAGGGCGCTGATTTTGTGAACGCTCTTTTAGGATTAACGCTTCTTGGTTGGTTTGCTGTTACCGCGGGATTTTTTGGCCAAACCCTGCATATCGCTTTTACCGAAATGTTTGGACTGTCACCTCCAGTATGGGCGCTAACGCTAATCTCTAGTTTACTGATAATGCTGACAACTTTGTTTGGATTTAAAGCGATTGATCGCTTGGCTCTGTTTGCGGTGCCGCTGCTTATTCTATTCCTACTTTATGTCGCGAACCTTTCTCTTAATCTTCAAGGCTTGAATTCACTTTTGGCAATAGAGCCAGCCAATCCTGACTACTTTTCGACAGCCGTTTCCACCATCATTGGCAGTCTTATCGTTGGCGTAGTGCTTATGCCTGATTTGTCCCGCTATGCCCGATCAGTTAAAGACTGTGTGATCGCTTCAATTTTAGGGAATGGTCTGGGTAATTCTTTTTCCATGTTTATAGCAGTAACACCTGCTTTGGCAACGGGCTTTATCGACCCGATGACCTATATGATTTCTCTGGGGGTTTTGGCGAGCGCCTTTATTATCTTAGTATTTGCGACGTGGACTACCAACAGTGTGAATTTATACAGCACCACTTTGGCCGCTGCGGTTATTGTGCCAAAAGTTCCGGAATGGAAATTGTTATTGAGCTGTGGTGTTTTAGGTACAGGAATGGCTGTTGCAGGGTTGGCTGAGTATTTCATTTCTTTCCTCGAGTGGCTTGGGGTGATCGTGCCTCCTATTGCCGGCATTTATTTAGCTGATTTTTTTGTATTGAAGCGCCAGACTTTCGATTTGGATAAATTATCTAAAGTCGCTGACTATGATTTAGCGGCGATAATTGCTTGGCTGCTGTCTACGTTTGTTTCTGTCTTGGCTTTTTGGTTTGAAATTTCTTTAACAGGCATAGTGAGTTTGGATGCCCTAATTCTGACTATCCCGCTTTACTTAACGTGCACGAAAATTTGGCGAACTCAATATGTTCGCACTCTCCCCATATGTTGAATTGGAAAGACAGATGAAGATTGGAATAGACGTAGGTGGAACCCATACCGACGCTGTTGTGATGCGAGGTTTAGAAATCCTAGCCACTCACAAAGCGCTTACCACCAGTGACGTTAAGCAGGGGATCGTCGAAGCCTTGGACACTGTTATGTCTATTGCCAACTTGGATTCTGCCGACATTACCGCGGTGATGATTGGTACAACTCATTTCACGAATGCGGTGATTGAGCGTAAAGAGCTTTCGGAGACAGCAATTATAAGGGCCTGCTTGCCTACCGGGTCGGGGATTCCTCCCATGTGCGATTGGCCGGAGGATATTGCGAACTGCCTTGGCAATCATGTCTACATGTTGAAAGGCGGTCACAGATTTGATGGCAGTGAAATTCACGGTTTAGATGACAGAGAAATCGGCACCGTATTAGATGATTTAGTGTCCAAAGGTATTGAGTCGATTGCGATAGCTTCCGCTTTTTCGCCTATTAACAATTCCCATGAACATTACATTGCAGCGTTAGCTAAGGCGAAAATTCCAGACGCTAATATCACCGTTAGCCATGAGATTGGCAGATTGGGCATATTGGAGCGCGAAAACGCAGCGTTATTAAACGCCTCTTTGGGAGGCTTAGCTCAAAGCGTGGTCTCCAATATGAAAGCGGCTCTGGTGGAGCGGAAAATCAAATGTCCATTCTATGTTAGCCAGAACGATGGCACGCTTATGTCGGCCGACTTCATTGCCCGATACCCGGCACTAACCTTCGCTAGTGGTCCAACCAATTCCCTTCGCGGGGCTGCAGTCTTGAGTAAGCTGGACAATGCGATAGTAGTGGATATCGGAGGCACGACTTCGGATGTAGGTGTATTGGCCAATGGCTTTCCGAGAGAGAGTAATAGCTTTATTGATGTTGGTGGAATCAGAACTAATTTCAGAATGCCGGATATCATGGCGATTGGGCTTGGCGGTGGAAGTTTGGTTAGCGCTGATGGTAAATCAGTAGGTCCCTCATCAGTAGGTCACCGGTTAGTTAAAGAGGGCCAAGTGTTTGGAGGCTCACAGCTCACCGCGACCGACATCATAGTAGCCGCAGGACATCAAGATATAGGTGACGTAAATAAAGTATCGGGATTGTCTGGGTCATTGGTTAGTAAAGCTTCTGCAGCAATGCATCGAATGATTGATGATGCTATTGATAAAATGCGGCCAAGTGATGAGCCTGTTCCAGTAATACTCGTCGGTGGTGGGTCAATATTGATAACGGGTAAGCTCAACACAGCCTCCGAGGTTTACTGTCCCGAGCACGCAGGGGTTGCCAATGCCATCGGCGCTGCAATTGCTCAAGTCGGTGGTGAAGTCGAATCGGTTGTGAGTTACAACAAAGTTAAGCGAGACAAAGCTATAGAATCTGCGACACAGGCAGCACGAGAGAAAGCGATCAAAGCAGGTGCACAAGAGCAGAGCTTGCGCGTTCTTGATATCGAAGAAACCCCGCTGAGCTACATGGACGACAACGCAGTTAGGCTGCGAATTAAAGTCATTGGTGATTTAAAGCAGGTTAGGCAATCATGAAAGAGATTTGTGCAGAAGATATTAAGGACCTTTGTGCGGGAGCTGCTTTTCTTGCGACAGGAGGCGGAGGCGACCCCTATGTATCTCAGCTTATTGCCGAGCGGTTGCTGTCTCGCTACGGCCCCGCAAAGTTGATGCCGCTAGATAAAGTGCCTGATGATTTTCATGTGGTGAGTATCGGTATGGTGGGGGCGCCAACGGTGACGCTGGAACAGCTACCGACTGAAGATGAGGCAGTAAAGGCATTTGACGCCTATCAAACATTGACCGGTAAGAAGATCGACGCCGTGATTCCGTTTGAGGTGGGTGGAGGTAATAGTACTGTTCCACTTACCGTGGCCGCTATGCGTGACGTGCCTTGCATTGATGGTGATGGCATGGGGCGGGCTTTGCCGGAAGCACAGATGATGACTTTTCCTATTTATGGGGTACACCCGACACCAGCTGTTCTGCGTGATGCTTGGGGTAATCAGGCTATTTTGGATTGTAATGACGCTGAAACCTTTGAGCGCCATGTGAGGGCGATGGCTGTCACTATGGGCGGTATGATCAGCTCGGCAGAACACGGCATGACCGGCGCACAGGCGCGCAGGGCAGCGATACCCAAGACCATTAGTTTTGCGACTAATCTTGGCAAATTGCTACGGGATCACGATGGCATTGTTGACGCGATACAGGGCAGCATAGTTGAATTGTTTAAGGCCACAGACTATGGAATTGTAAGGAGGCTCTACACGGGAAAGGTGGTCGACAATGAGCGTAAGATCGTCGGCGGCTATGACGTGGGCACCGCAACAATCCAAAGCTTTGATGCCAACGTGGCAGCGATGACATTATTGATCAAAAATGAATACTTAATTGCCAAGGTGGGAGAAGAAGTCGTCGCGACAGTGCCAGACCTTATTTGTATAGTTGAGCAGGAGACCAGTCGGCCGCTGAACGCAGAGCGTATGCGCTATGGTCAGCGAGTGACAGTGTTTGGTATTGGCTGCACGCACCACTATCAAACCGATAAGGCGCTTAAAGTCGCTTCGCCGCGCGCCTTTGGCTTTGATTTGGATTATGTTCCCTTAGCTGATTTGGGCCGAACTTAATAAAGCCCCGAGGACGGCTAGAGATTAAAGGTAAGTTAAATTGAGCATAGCAATTAGCCCAATTTGTTCAGTGCTAAGGTATACTTCCCGCCAATGAGCAGTGCCCAACAAATCCTTCAATCCGTTTTTGGCTTTCCCTCTTTCCGAGAACCCCAAGATGAAATCATCGACACCGTTGTAAACGGTGACGATGCTTTAGTGTTGATGCCAACTGGCGGAGGCAAGTCTCTGTGCTATCAGATTCCCGCTTTGGTGCGAGACGGCTGCGGCATTGTAATCTCGCCGTTGATTGCCCTAATGCAAGACCAGGTTAGCGCTATGCGTTTGCTAGGGGTAAAAGCTGACTTTTTAAATTCCACACTCACTCTTGAGCAAGTCCAGAATATCGAGCAGGCGCTTTTAGAGGGGCATTTAGATTTACTCTACATCGCGCCGGAGCGACTGAATCAGCTAAGAACGATCAAACTTCTGCAGCAGGCTAAGATCGCGCTTTTCGCAATCGATGAAGCGCACTGTGTGTCTCAATGGGGTCATGATTTTCGTGCTGACTACTTAAAGCTCAGTCTGCTGCATGAACTGTTTCCAGAAATCCCCAGAATTGCACTTACCGCGACGGCAGATGAAAGAACCCGTAAAGAGATAATCCTACGGCTACAACTAGAACAAGCGAATCAATACATTGCCGGTTTTGATAGGCCTAATATTCGTTACCGGATTACCTTAAAGCACAGTGCTAAACAGCAGTTTCTAAAATTCATTAAGCAAGAACATCCTAACGATGCAGGTATTGTGTACTGCCTGTCTCGTAAAAAGACCGAAGAAATAGCAAGTTGGCTGCAAGGTCTAGGCTTCAATGCCTTGCCATATCATGCCGGCCTACCGTCGCAAATGCGGGCAGATCATCAGTCGAGATTTTTGCGAGAAGAAGGCGTGATTATCGTCGCGACTATTGCTTTCGGCATGGGTATAGACAAACCAGATGTGCGTTTTGTGGCGCATATGGATTTGCCAAAAACCGTGGAATCTTATTATCAGGAAACTGGCCGTGCCGGCAGAGACGGTGCTCCAGCAAATGCATGGATGGTGTACGGCCTGCAAGATGTAATCAAGCTTCGGCAGATGATGGCGGAATCTCAAGGCAGCGACGAGCATAAACGTGCAGAGCAGCATCGACTAAATGCCATGTTGGGGCTGTGTGAAATTACCAGCTGCCGACGTCAAGCCCTTATGAATTACTTTGGTGAAACTCTGCCTGAGCCCTGTGGCAACTGTGATACCTGCCTCGAAGCACCAAAGACCTGGAATGGCACTGAAGCCTCGCGCAAAGCGCTTAGTGTGGCTTATCGTACTGAGCAGCGATTTGGTGTTAACCATCTAATTGATGTTCTACGTGGTGGCAATACCGATAAAGTATTCCAGTTTGGGCACCAGAATTTGCCGTCCTATGGGATAGGTAAAGATTTGGACAATAACCAGTGGCGCTCTGTTTACCGGCAGCTTGTAGCCAGGGGTTTTCTGAGTGTTGACCTTGAGCGCTATGGTGCTTTGTGCCTGCAGGAAGCTTGCCGTCCGCTGTTACGGGGCGAGGAAACTATCGAGTTGCGTCTGGATATTAAGCAGAAGGTCGTTAAACAACAAACCAAGACACCATTGGCAGATGATATCGACGTTGGCCTATGGGAGGCCCTGCGTGAATGTCGCCGCGAATTTGCGGAAGAGCTTGGAGTCCCCCCATATATGATATTTCACGACAGTAGTTTGCAAGAAATGTGTCAGTCTATACCCAGAGGGATGGAGGAATTTGGACTAATTAGCGGGGTCGGCGAGCGAAAATTAGAAAAATACGGGCCAGCTTTTGTTCGGGTGATTACTGACCATTTGGCAGACTAGGTTCGCATGGATCCTTAAACGTTCAATGTGGTGCTTTGAAAGGCTGCCTTGACGCTACAGTTTATTGTTATGATCAAATTATTGTTATAATCAAATTTCACACTGCGCCGGATTTACGTTCCGGAATGCACAAGGAATTGACCGATGACCACCCTCCAAAATGATGCCAGCTCAAATAACAGCCCTAGCAGCAGCTCAATTAGTAAAATAGTTGTCGCCGCTTTATATAGATTTGCCGAGCTTCCTGATTTCGCCACGATGCGAGAACCGCTGCATGCTGTCATGCTGGCCAGCGAGGTTCGCGGCACTTTACTGCTTGCCGCAGAGGGTATTAACGGCACTATCGCTGGAACCAGAACTGGTGTTGATGAAGTCCTTGATTGGCTTCGTAAAGATGAGCGATTTTATGGCTTAGAAGCAAAGGAATCCACTGTTGCAGAAAACCCATTCTACCGAACAAAGGTAAAACTGAAGAAAGAGATTGTCACTATGGGCGTGGCGGGAATCAATCCTAAGCACATAGTTGGGACTTATGTTGAGGCGAAGGATTGGAATGCGCTTTTAGATGATCCGGACCTTGTGCTAATCGATACACGAAATCAGTATGAAGTAGAAATAGGCACATTTGAAAAAGCAGTAAACCCTTCAACAACCTCGTTTCGCGAGTTCCCTCAATACGTTAAGGATAATTTGGACCCTAATAAAACTAAAAAAGTCGCGATGTTTTGCACGGGCGGTATTCGATGTGAAAAATCCACCGCCTATCTCAAACAACAGGGCTTTGACGAGGTTTATCACCTTAAGGGCGGAATATTAAAATATCTCGAAGAAGTGCCCAAAGAAGAAACAAAATGGCAAGGCGAATGTTTTGTGTTCGATAACCGAGTTACTGTAGATCACGAACTTGAGCAGGGTAATTATGATCAATGTCACGGCTGCAGAATGCCTATTACAGAGCAGGACAAAAGCAAAGTTGAATACCAAAAAGGAGTCAGTTGTCATTACTGCTATAACAAGCTCAGTGCGGAACAGCAGCAGAGATATGCAGAGCGTGAAAAACAGGTGGAATTGGCTAAGCTTCGAGGCGAGTCGCATATCGGTCAACCTATGCAGAAAACGATAGAGCAGCGGCGAAAAGAGAAAGTACAATACAAAGAATCTCAACGGCGACTAAAAACCTAGATGGCCTTTATTGGTTTTTTGACTGGATGTGCAGGGGCTATTTTTACAGAGGCGGCTCTAACTGATACTCTTCTTATAACTATAATAAACAGATGACTTATGGCAAAAAAAGGATTACCAATGAGTCCCTACGGTGAATTTCTTGGGATTCAAATAGGAGAGTATGGTGAAGGGTTTGCTCGGTGTAGCCTGCGCCTGCAACCTCACCATATGAACGCAGGTGGCAGAGTCCATGGGGGTGTTCTTACCTCTCTTGCGGATACTGCAGCAGGGGTTGCGGTTCGCTCAGTTAGACCCGACGGAAAACTCTCCGCCACCACCGACTTAAGTATCGCATTTATAAGACCACCTTTCGGAGAAAGTCTAATCGCTTGCGCAGAGGTTATTCACGCAGGGCGGAAACTATTTCGTACTGAGATCGCCATTCACTGTGAAGATAAACTAATTGCTAAAACTACGGCTACCTTCATGATTGTTGATGCCCCTAAATGAAACGTGAGCCTAAGCCATATTGGTTATGAAGGTGTGCCCGCGTTGGGGTTTTATTTCTAATAGTTTTGAGATTAACGTTCGTCAATGCTTAAGTTTTTTAACGATTAAGTTAGCTAGTGTGTTGCTGTAAAGCTGTTGTAAAAGTTGCCGTAAAAGCGTGTTTAATTACTAAACTAATCTTTGAGGCGGTCATGAATAAAGACAAGAAAGCTGGATCAAATTCACTCCCTTCAAATTGGAACAAAAGCCGCCGTGAGTTTATAAAGACTGCGGCTGGCCTTAGTACATTCATGATCGTCCCGCGTCACGTTTTGGGTGGGGCTGCCTATGTTGCGCCTAGCGAGAAAATAAACATAGCCGCCGTAGGAGCTGGCGGCAAAGGCCGCTCAGATATAAAATCTGTTGCTCATGAAAATATTTACGCGATTTGTGATATTGACGATAATCGTTTGGCTGACACCCTAGGCCAAGAATGGGCGGCGCCGTTTAAGGACAAAACCAAGACCTATCGTGACTATCGAATAATGCTGGAAAACGAGCCTGAAATTGATGCCGTTGTTATTAGCACTCCCGATCATATGCACACGCCGATTGCGGGCTATGCCATGAATATGGGAAACCAACATTGTCACGCAAATGGGTAATCAGGGGCATGCTGAGGAAGGCGCACGCCTACTCAACGAGTTGGTCGCAGATGGAGCTCTAGGAACTGTGCGTGAAGTGCATTGCTGGACTAATCGGCCAGTATGGCCTCAGGGGATTGCCCGTCCAGAGGGCGAAGATCTGATTCCTGGGTCCATGGATTGGGATCTATGGCTGGGGGCTGCACCGAGCAGGCCTTATTTGGAAGGGCGCTATCACTGGTTTAATTGGCGAGGTTGGTTAGATTTTGGTACCGGTGTGATCGGTGATATGGGCGCTCATACTATTGACCATCCTTATTGGGCGCTGGATCTTGATTTGCCCACCAAGGTATCTGCTAGTTCTAGTCGCTTTGGGCGGGAGATGGAAAGCTATCCTACGGCGTCCAAAATACATTTCGATTTCCCTGCTAAAGCCGGTCGGGTGGCCGTTAAGATGATTTGGTACGATGGCGGTCTTATGCCAGAGCGACCCGAGCTTATAGAGAGTGAACGCCAAATGGGTGATAACGACCGCGGAGTCCTTATTGTTGGAGATAAGAATACATTGATGCACGGTGTCTATGGTCGTAACCCAAGGCTAATTCCGGAAACTCTTCATGCGCAATATCCGACGCCGGCGAAGACGCTGGATCGCTCGCCAGGAATCTACCAAGAATGGATTGATGCGATTAAAGACAGAAGCAAACAAACTACGTCGAATTTTGACTATGCAGCCAAGCTGACAGAGACAATGTTGTTGGGCAATGTGGCAACCTCGCGCGCTGGGGAAAATAAGGTGCTGGAGTATGACGCGATAAATATGCGTTTTACCAATGATGATGGAGCAAACGCCTATCTGGACAAGGAATATCGTCGAGGTTTCGGTTTGGTTTAAGCAGCGAAGAGAAGTATAGGGTTTGCCAGTCAAATTTTTGGTTGATCTGTCTGTTCATCAATGTGGCGTTCAGACGTTTTACTGTCTAATAAGTGTTCTATCCTGGGCAGTGGGTAGGCTTATTATTCGAAACTGCTGATTTAAAAGCGCGCAAATAGTTGAGAGTTTAACTATGACTTATGCGAAAAATTAATTAAAAAATACTCCGGTTTACAGCGTCAGGTTTGCATGATTCACTTTTTTTTTACAAGGGTACTGCTGTCTTCTTTTTGATCCTTCTTGCTGCTTTTTTTAATTCCTACAGAAGCTGATGCGTAGCTGCCTATATTGCTCTCACCTTCAGGTGTCACCGCAATGTTGATGATCTCAATATACTTAGCAGCTAGCTTATTAAGTTAAGGGAGTTATGTTGGAGTCTTATTTCCCATCTGTATCCATCACCTTACATAGGCATGTAAGATCGCTGATGGAATTAGACACCGAGGAATGCCATTACGTTGCCTGCAGCTGAACTTTTGCCTCGTGCGTGCCATTTCCATCACATTTAAAAAGTTAGAATAACAGTGTTCACTTTATCCTGAGGCAAGTGATGGGCTGAAATCTCCGCAGATGGTCGTTTTAGCGCTAAGTTCATGGTTCAGACGATAAGCGTTCAAGTTGAATAAAATAACGTGGGGGAAAGCCTGTCAAGAATCTAAAGGCCAGGCCCGGGTCGTATTCCAAGGCGAGTTGATCATGATCTTCACCCTCTAATAACATAGCTTGGTAGCTTGCCGACTCTCCGTCTATTAAGGCTATGAGCTTAGGATTTTGAAGGACTCGTCGAAACCATGCCCTAGGCCAATGGTTTGCGGCAATGAAAAATTCGCCACCACTTTCAAAGCGAGATACCACACGGTCATGAGATTGGCCTTGCTTATCAATAGTCGTAATGATGATAGTGTTGCCTAGTTCAGGCTGAAATAATCCTAACGATGATTCAAATAGGACCACTAAGCTGATATAAGCAGCAGCGACAATGGTAATAGTTTTGGCTGTTTTTTTCGTATTCATATAGGCTCCCCGGCTTTTTTAACACGCTTTTTATTGTTGCTAAAGCCATTAGCAACATAACATAGCCCTATAAGTTAGTTTGATGCTGCTTTTAGTGTTTGGCGTATAAGTAATAATCTGGAACCTAAAGAACTTCAAAATCCAGACAAAAAAAGGGAGCACAAAGTGCTCCCTTTTAATTTGTGTTGAGTTTGTGAGTTTACAGTCTCACAGCCTCACAACTTCGATCTAGAAGTTGATATTTACACGGCCATACAAGAACTGACCTTCAAAACCCCAAGGAGTTGATGTGGCATATCTGTTGCCTGAACCAATAGTTCCATCTAAGTTGTTATTCTCAATAGGGGCGTCTTGATCAAACGCATTTTGAGCACCAAGGATGAAAGTATAGTTGTCATTTAACGAATAGGCTGCTTCTAGATCGAAGGTCCATTCGCCATCGTAGCAACCATCACGGTTAACCGCACAAGTCACATTATAGCCAGTGCCGTCTCCACCACGAGCTGTAGAGTCACCGCTGTAACCAGAAGAAACCCAATCGTCGTAGAAGCTAGCACGAGCTAGTAAGCGGAAGTCACCTATAAAATGATTATAAGTGAACACGCCACGATTTTCCGGGTTGAAGTTTTCAAGATCTACTACTCGGTTTCGACTAACTTCTTTGCCGGCATTTTCCACTTCAGTTTCGATGTGAGTCCAGGCAGCGTTTAAAGTACCGTTGCCAGCATCACCCCAGTCAAGGCTCCACGACGCAACAATTTCTATACCTTCAGTAGTGGTATCGAAGTCATTGGTATAGAAAGATACTGAGCTTAGATCAGAAGCACCGGGTACGCCAAGTTCTTGCAAACATGTGGCTAAATTACCAACAGGATTTGCAAGGGCGCCTGGGCAGTTTTGACCAGCGGGCACTGGTAGACCAGCTATATTAATAGTACCTGTTTGTGAGATGCGGTCTTCAAGTTCGATATTGAAGTAATCCACTGTCACGTTTAGGCTATTAGTAATATCCCACACCATACCAGCTGAAAAGTTTGATGAATCTTCGGCATCAAGCGCTTCGGCACCCAAGAACTGGGCGATAGGGTTGTTAGGTGGAATCTGGCCACGTTGCTGAAGTTCACCGTCTACAGTAATTGTAGAAAGCTTAGTTACGTTTGCCTGACCAGGGGTCGGAGCACGGAAACCAGTGTTATAAGATGAACGAAGTGTCAACGAGTCGCTGATACGGTAGCGGCCTGATAGCTTGTAGTTAATTACGTCACCAAAGGTGTCAAAGTCTTCGTAACGAACCGCAAGCCCCATGGTTAGCGCATCAGTAATATCAGCTTCTGCGTCGCCATAGATAGCGATGTTTTTGCGACCCCAAAGGCCAGCCTGTTCTGGACTGAAACCAGCGAAACCGTGTGAACCAATGCTTAAGTTTGGCAATCCAGTTGTGCCATCACTGTAAGTGTTGGATCCATCCACGTTTTGAAAAGCATATGCGCCTGCTTTCCATGATTGCGTTTCACCGACGATTGTCTCAAAACGCTCGTTGCGCCACTCACCGCCAAAACCGATGCTCAGGTCAGATGCAAGGCCGTCAACAGGCAGGGTGTAAACAAAATCAGCGTTGAAATTTGTTTCAGACTGAATATTGCTGCCTAGCTCGAACGCCTGCTGTAAAGCACCGTCAACGATTCCGTCTGGTCCATTAGATGGGTTCCAAGAATTGCTAATGCGGAACGCAACGGCATTACGGCCATAGCTTCCGCTAAAGTCATAGCTGAAGTTAGGCGAGAATTGGCCGCGAATACCGGTAACAATACTTGCGTCTTTAAGGCCCGCACCAAAAGATGGTGTGTAACCGCCCGGAAGGATTTGGTTCAAGACGAAACAGTTGCTAGGAAGGCCTGCTAAACCAGCTGCGTCGGCTGCGACAGCAGCTGCATCCAACGGTATGCCATTGCCACCTGAACCAGGAGAGGTCAGAGCTGGGCAGTTCGATGTAACACCTTTTTGGCCTGCAGCGATATTAGTATCAACTACGGCGCGAGTTGAGCCGTTTGTGAATACACCACCGCGACTGTTTGGATTACGGAAATAGAAACCGCCGTCAGTTTGACGCTGACCATAGTTACCAAAAGCATACACTTCTGCTGTGTCAGAAATCTCAATCCCAGAATTGAAGAAAATGTTCCAGTTGTCAGTGACCTCTGGTGCTCCCCAAACCTGTGCAGGATTTAAAACACTGGAGCGTTGCCCAGCATTGCCATTAGCAATCAGATTAGCGGCATCAGTTCTTTGTTGCGAGCGACTAGTCGCCTCTTGCTCCATGAAAGAACCGGTTACGTTAATGAATCCGTCGTCGCCCAGTGGCAAACCAAAGTTGACCATAACCTGTTGAAGCTCACCGTCGCCTTCACCGAACTCACCTACGCGAGCATCCACTGAGAAGCCGTCAGCATCGTCTTTAAGAACGAAGTTCATAACGCCAGCGATAGCATCAGAACCGTACTGTGCTGCCGCGCCATCACGAAGGATTTCGACTTGTTTGAATGCTAAAACTGGGATAGCTGAAATATCAGCACCTTGGGATCCCGCGGAAAGTGAGCCACCTAGCTCGGCGATAACGCCTGCACGATGACGACGCTTTCCGTTAACTAGAATAAGGATGTTATCTGGTGGCAGGCCACGCAGATTGGCAGGACGAACAATTGTTGCCGCGTCCGATATGGCGTTACGTTGAACGTTGTATGAAGGCACTGAAGTTCTCAGCATTTCATCCAAGTCAGCGAAACCCATGTTGACGAATTCGTCCCCTGAAATCACATCGATAGGAACCGACGAATCAGACGCTGATCGCTGTGGGCGACGCGAGCCAATCGTAACAATTTCTTCGACGTCCGCTTGTTGTCCATACACCACTGGCGCAAAGCCAGTTGGAGCTAGGAGACCAAGCGCAATGGCAGCAGGGAGAACCCTTTTTGCCAGGTTAGGTCGTTTAAACATTTACTTCCCCTTTTCGTATTAAAGATATGCAGCCTTTTCCAGGCTCATTCTCTTAGTGGGACTGCCTTACAAGTGGGCAATAAGTACGAGACAAATCACCAAACTCATTAGAGAAGCAGCCATTACACTAGGATAAAAGTCAGAGTAGTAAAAGTCTACAGTTATAGTTCAAAAACAGAGCGTTATAAGGCCAATTATGGTGCAAATGCACCATAATTGGCCTTAATCAGGAGGATTTCTGAAATACATAAAATTTTAGCTTTTTATTTCTGCTTTAAAACAAGTCGTTTTAAATATTTAAGCATCTGTAAATTTGGCATTTCTTGGGCTGGCGGATTCTGATTCAGCCCGAGGACGAGCCGAGTTTTTAAGGCTCTTGTTTTGCTCTTTTTATCGTGCCTGAATAAAATCGACCCATTTCGGTGCGTAATTTGGGCTGCCCGAGATGCTGATGTTGGCGCTATCAGGCCTAGACGAATCAGGGCAATCTGGCAGCTAGGTTGTTGTTGGCTGGAAAGAGATTAGACGGATTTAAGGGCGTTTCAGAAGAATTTCAAAAGGCGGGTTAAAAATCGTTAATGCCGCAGTAAAGCAGAATGTGGCGTAATCAATGGTCTGCGCAATTTCTGCTAATTGTTTGGCGGAGGAGAATACATGGCGAAAAGGAAAGCCAGCGTGTCAGACCCGCTGTTATTTGCGTTTAATTGAGGGATTAATGATGTAGAGAGGTCATTGATCTAAAAACCGATTTAAGTGGCGCTAAGTTCGCTGAACATTAAATTAGAAGCTTATGCTAAGTCGCCATTTTAGAGGCCTTAGCAACTCAGGTCCCGGCAAAATAGTGCCTAGTCACTTAGCAGTCGATCTTTGCAATTTTTGCCAAACTGACTCCAAAGAATCAACCACAGACTTAGCGGCCATCAAGAATGACAGCTTGAACCTGTGACCGTTATTAAGCTTTCGAAATGCATCTCCTCGTCTCTGCCATTTCTGTGTCCAAGTGTTTTGGTTTAAATAACTAGCGAACCGAGTTGAGAGTTTGGAAAGAAGAGTTGCGCCTATGAATAAAAACAGAATTCCAGGTATCACTGGGAGTATAAGACCGATAATACCTAGAATGAGGCAAAGGCCGATAACCACGACCAGAACAGCTTTACCTATTATTTGTTTAAAGCTGAGGCTAGAGCTTGGGTTTTTTACATTAGAACATCTCATATCACTTGATAACTCCTTGGGCCTGATTAGATTTTTAACCGGCTTTTCCTAGACGAAAGCAGCTTTCGTGCCAGCATCTAAAGCATTGAAAAACATAGGTTTATTTTTATAAGGAAGTCGTTAAGCAAAGTGCAGATGGTGAATGTCGCCAATTATTAAGAAGAGTGACGATGAGAGACATTGATCAGCAAGCTCTCATCGCAACTCGAGCACGTGGTTTAGGGCCGCTGGATAGTCCAAGTCACTCTTTCGGCACTGGTCATGTTGTGCATGTTTGAAGAAGAAGCTGCCCCTAAGGTAAACCAGTAGAAGTCTGGGTTGACGTCGATAGAAGTATAGAAATCGAGGTACTTCTGGTGTTCAGGATCTGATCGTGGAAGATCTGCCCCCTCAACGTCGCCGCCTGCCCAAGAGTGAACACCTAAAAAGGTGTTATTGCCTAGCCTTCTGACGACTCCGGACATAAAAAAATCTGTTGCGCCGGAGGCAATAGAGCCACTGTCTGGTACACAGGTGGCGAATCCCGCATCATAAATCAATTTGGAAGCCACGAGATTTGCATCATCATCGTCTGAGCCAGGGCCATAAGCCATGATGATTGTTTTAACTTCTGGATTGTTGTTGATTAAATTACTCACTTTTTGGGCTGCTGAGCTATCGATTAAGCCTCGGAAAATCGCTCTAGTTCCATCGACGGTCAGGGTTAAAGATTGTTCAGTGGATGAGGTGTCGAAGACGCCGCTGCAGGATGTCTCTACCTCGGCAACGGTTACCATTTTCGCTCCGAAAGAAGCCGCTTGCAGTGGCACCGAAAAAGTCGCTACATTGGAGAAGACTGCCGTCGGCCCTGATGCGGTATAAGGTTGCACTGCTACGTAGAAGGCGGAGCCCGGTGGCAACGAAGCTGAAATAGTGTTGGTAGCGCCGAGGTCCAAACTTGCGACAGGGGCTTGAGCTGGAAAGGGCGCATAGAATAAGTTATAGCCGCTGGCGCCGGCAAATGCGGTCCAGCTTATTGTAACGGTAGTTCCAGAGATGCTTGTTGTTAGTATCGGCGCCGCATTATCTTCTTCGAGAGTCGTAAAGGTAGCACCGGTTGCGTGCTGGGCTATAAAGTTGGAGAGAGCGGCTACACTAGCGTAGACACCAGGTGAATTCGGGTCGCCACAGGTCGGACCGGTCTCGGTGCCACCAAAGCTGACCAATCCTACTTGGACAAAAGAGTTGCCTTTGGCGATTGTAAGAGGGCCGCCGCTATCACCTTGGCAGGTATCGGTAGTGTCGGTCGCTGTTACGCCTCCTGCGCAAATCATATTGTCAGTGATGTCCCCTCCGTAAATAGAGCTGCAAGTCTCATTGCTAACAATTTTTTGATTCGCAGTGAGTAATGTAGTGGATGGCTTAATTGACATGTTGTCAGCATCGACCTCTGTTGCCCCCCAACCCATAACCAGAGCCATTGTTTCAGCAGGGACGGCAGGGGCGTCGCCGGAGAGGAGTTTCACTGGTTGCAGATTCACAGCGGCTGTTAACTCGACCAGTGCAATGTCGAAATCATTATAATTTGGGCTTGTAGCAATATCCGGCTGATAGCTTGGGTGGACAATGATCTGCCCAATTTGCGCGACGATTGCATCGGTTGCGAGATCGGTTGCGAGATCGGTTGCGAGAGAGGAGATGTCTATCCTGGCGGTGTCTGAATTGAGGACGATTGTTGAGGTGGCGCCCCTTGGAATATCGACTGCATCACCGTCTACATTGAGAAAACAATGAGCGGCGGTTAGCACCCACGTTGGTGAAATTAAGCTCGCGCCGCAAAATTGGGTGCCTTCGAAATCGGCTAAATGGACTATCCATGGATAGGTAGAAGTGGAGCCTACAGCTCCATTAATGATCTCGGACCTGCCGCTTGTTTCCACCCCGATAGGGTTTTTCCCCTGTGCCATTACTAGATGTGCAAGCATGCTTAACAAAACACTTGCCAATATTTGGTTTGATATTCTCGATTTCATATTTAAAGTTAATCCTCAACGTGCGGAGGTATTTGACCTCAGGTATGGATACTACAGTTTAACGTTTTCCTTTTTTATCATTCGTTAATTTCATTTGATTTCGAGTGGTTTTGACGGGGTTAAATTGAAGCTTTTTTGAAATTTTATAAGGATATAACACGCCTTGCACGAGCCGATAGGCGTGGTAGACTCAACCGAAAGCGCCTGTGTTTGTGCGCCTGTACATCACTGATTTGAGTAATCCATATGCCTGCGAAACCAATTTCACGCCGATCATTTCTAAAATCTTCTAGCACTTTAGCCAAAGGTTCTTTCATTGCTCTAACGGCCCCAGCCATACTTGCGGCTTGTCGACAGGCGGAAGAAAACATTGGCTCAACTGAGCCAAGTTTCAGCACGCTTACTGAGATCGAAGGAAAGGAACTACGTGCTATTGCCGCTCGTATTGTTCCAACCGATGAAACTCCTGGTGCAGAAGAGGCTGGTGTTATTTATTTTATTGACGCGGTGCTGGGAGACAACGCAGAAAAAGAGTACGGGCAAGTTAGATCAGCGCTGCGGGAAATACAGGCGGAGAGTGGAATAAAGTTTGGCGCGTCGTACTTTTTTGAATTAACAGCCGAGCAACAAGATCAAGTACTAACAGATATAGAGACTACCCCTTTTTTCGCCACCATTCGTTACCTAACCATAGCGGGAATGTTCTCACTGCCTGAGTACGGCGGTAATAAGGACAAGATCGGCTATAAACTAATAGGTTTTAATGACGCTCATGCTTGGTCCGCGCCTTACGGTTTCTATGATGCTGACTACGCACTGAAGGGAGAGTAACAATGGCACAGGCACCGTTTTCAACTAGAGATACCGTAGATTTTATTGTTGTTGGTTCCGGCGCGGCCGGTGGAATTATGGCCAAGGAATTATCAACAGCAGGTTTTAGTGTTGTTGTATTAGAGCAGGGGCCATATCTCAAGGCTGGCGATTTTAAGCATGATGAGTGGGGTTATGACCACAATGAAGATCTGACATGGGGAGCTCGTCAAGGGCACCCTCAAACCTTCCGTAAATCTGAGTCAGATGTTGCTGAGCTTAGTGCCAAAGCTTCACTTGGCTATGCTCACAATGTTGGCGGTAGCAGTGTCCATTTCTCAGGCAATTTTTGGCGCTTACGAGAAATAGATTTTATCGAAGCGAGTGTTAAAGGGAGTATCGCCGGAACAAACTTCGTGGATTGGCCGATCACTTACTCAGATCTTGAGCCTTATTATACCAAGGTGGATTGGGAGATCGGTGTATCTGGTCTTCAAGGGCCTTGGGATCCACCACGCTCGCGGGAATATCCTTGTCCGCCAATGCCGATAAAATCTCCCGGCGTATTGTTGGAGAGAGCTGGCAAGCAATTGGGTTTAAATCCATATCCGGCTCCTGTCGCTATTTTATCTCAGCCACATAATGGCAGACCTGGCTGTATTCACTGTGGGTTTTGCAATGGTTTTGGCTGTGAAGTAGACGCGAAGTCATCGTCGATGGCGACGATGATGCCAATTGCTCTGGGCACTGGCAACTGTGAACTTAGAACGGGCTGCACGGTGCATCGAGTTAATACTGATGAGGCTGGCAAAGCCTCTGAGGTGGTTTACTGGGATGAGAGCGGTGTTGAACATGCGCAAAAAGCTCGCGCGGTGGTGTTGAGTGCAAATGGGGCAGAGACCCCAAGGTTATTGCTTTTGTCTGAGTCTGCACAGCACCCTGATGGACTGGCCAACTCTAGTGGATACGTTGGTAAAAACCTTATGTTCAATGGTTATTCTAGTGTGGCTGGGCTTTTCGATGAGCCGGTTAATGGCCATAAAAGCATTCCTGCAACGAGGGTGATTCATGATTTCTACGAGTTAAGTAGTGAGTTAGGATTTTATGGCGGCGGCGGAATAGACTCCCGCCACCTCTCAAGAGGGACCCCCATGGGGTTCGCTCTCGGTGGCAGCCATTTTGGTGGTCCCAAGTGGGGAAGCGAATACAAGCGAAATTTAGAAAGAGAGTTTACTCATTCGGCAGCTTTTGATGGGCACACAACTTCTTTGCCACTATCGAGTAACAATGTCAGCTTGGACCCTGATGTTGTTGATAAGTGGGGGCGGCCTGCGCTGCGCTGCACCTATATGGATCACCCTGATGATATTGCAACAATGAAGTTTTTTTATGATAAGTCGTTGGAGTTGATGGAAGCTGCGGGAGCAAAAAGGACGACCGGCTTCTATCCGGAAAACGGCCAAGACGGGAATGTGCACTTATTGGGAACTTGTCGCATGGGGAACGATTCAGCCAGCTCTGTAGTGAACAAATTCAATCGTGCTCATGATGTGTCGAATTTGTTTATGGTTGATGGCAGTAGCTTGGTGACCTCAGGGCGAGGCCAGCCGACCATGACTATAATGGCGTTGGCATTTCGTGCAGCCGACAACATAATCCAAGCAGCAAATCGCGGCGAGATATAATCTCGCCAAACTTATGATTTTCCTTGCAAGAAAGGCAATCCGCCGCTATTGATCAGCGGCGCTTTTGATGCTCGCAAAGATGGATGAAGATCCATCTTTGTTCATTAGTAAAACGTCATAGGGTGTGAATCGATTTCCCATCTCCATGCCAGGCCCACCTATAGGCATGCCCGGAACAGTTAACCCCAGTGCGTTCTCTGGTGGGTTGGCTAGAAATAGGTCTATGAATTTTGCCGGTATATGGCCTTCGAACAAAAAACCTTCGTTAGTTACTGCCGTATGACAAGATGCCCATTCTGGTTTGATGCCGAGCTCTTCCTTCACTTTGTTTAGATTAGTGGGGTGAAACACCGTTGAGTGGTAATTGTTTTCGTCCATGTGTTTTATCCATCCCACACAGCACCCACAGCTTTCGCTTTTGTAAACGTTAAGTACGACATCGTCAATAGATTGAGCGTGTAGCGTTGGTGCAAGCAACATAGATATTAAACCAAATAGTGCAGCGAAAAAGCGCTGTCTTAAAATGCTGTGAACTCTAAAGAAATGGGTATTCATAGATTCTCCGTTAACTTTTTTGGTGAGTATTCTCATGCTCTTGCTGCAATTGTCCAAGTTTTAGTTCCTATTGTCCAATGGCTGCGGACTCGGTTTGGCGAATACCAAACCGAAGCCAGCCACTCTCATTTGAGTTGTCAGAATTTTCCAACAGCTTATTCAGAGCAGCTAATCTTGCATTAAGTGCCGTCTCATTAGTTGGATTGGCTTTTAACGCAATATCTGCGGCATGGAGCGCCAGCTCGAATGCGTCCGATTCAAAGTATGCCATTGCTAATTTCCCTACTGCATCAGCGCCACCGGCGAGGGCAACTATGTCTGGGTATACATCTGATGGAGGTGTCGAAAACATGGTGGCGGGATTGCCATCAAACCAGCCGATATAGTTTTCAAAAATACCTCTGACAGACCATGCAATCGAGCCATATCCCTCCCCTATATCTAAATCTGCCGGCAGCTTTATTTCTTCCATAAGGGTGTAAACATCTTTGCCTTGGTTCATGCCTAATACAGTTTGATCATGAACGTAGACAATAGCGTCTCGATAGCGACCTGCTGCTGCCTCGATGTTGGTATTGCCGAAAATGGCATCGCCATGGCTAGGGATGAGTATTTCAGGCTCTAATGCTAATATTTTGTCAATAGAATTGGCGTAGTCAAGGGCCCAGCGCGGCTTGGTGCCTCGAAGGGTGTACATATTGGGAAAGGATTCGTAATAGTTGTCGCCAACAAATGCTGCAGAGTATTGAGGAAGCCATACGGTAAGGTGGTCGTATGTCTCTCCAGGTGAGTGCATAATAACGAATTCAATGCCCCCTAGTTCGAAACGGTATTCGTCATCAAACAATATGGTAGGTTTTATTTCTGCGCCATAATTATCATCTTGATTGACGGGTTCAGGAATGTTCGATCTAGATTGGGCTATGCTTCCGGCAAGAGCGGGAAACTGGGCGGCATTGCGTTGACCGAAAAGACTTCTCAATCTGTACTGATAATTTACAAATTCAAAATGTTCTTCTTGGGCGATAATTTCAGTGTCTTCTTCGCGCCATAATTCAACGCCACCGGTGTGGTCGCCATGGGCATGAGTCAATATGATATATTTAATCGGGCCGTCGTCTATCGCCTCTAAGAGTTTTTTGTGGCGAGGAGCATTTACCGATAATGAAGTGTCAACTATGACATTTCCTTCAGATGTTTTTATGAGGAAGCTGTTGCCAAAGCCGGTGGCTTGGAAAATCACCTCATTTATTTTAATAGCTTCGGTTTGGCTGGCGCCGGAGAGCAAAGGATTGCCTCCAGTTACCTGAGCGATTGATGCTATAGGGAGTAACAGAAAAACTGAAAAGAGGAATACAATTCCCATTTTAATATTCGCTTGAAGTAGCAAGAGCGGATTCCTTTGGGTTAGGTTGATTTAGTCAAGTAATCTACTACGAGTTTGATAGAGAATTGTAAGTTGCTCAGGGTTTAGTGATAAAAAGCGAGCTATATTCTTTTTATTGGTATTAATGAGCTCATAATCCAGTAGTTCAGGGTTGTCAGTTGGCCAGCCCGTTGCAAAAAGGACTTGCTGGGGGTCCATTTTTTTTATTCTATTAGATAGCTGCTTATTCTGAATCATTAGGGTTCGTTGAACTTGAGAGCTTTGTGCGGAATTAGGCGCCACAACAACGCCGGCTAGATCGAACTGGAAATTACTGCGCTCTAAACGCTCATCTATAAAAGCCTCCGTGAACTGTGCCATTGCTCTATCTGTTCCGTTGTCATAGCCACCGGAACCCGCTAAGTGAGCAATTTGAATGTCAATGGTAGGGGCCTCAGATAAGACTTTGTCGATAAACAGCTTTATATCGATTGAGCCGTAATCGGTTTGGCGGGTGCGTGTGTGTATCAGTGCCGGAAACTGCAAAGCCTCAAGAAATTCAAAGACAGTGGCTAACTTGCCAATGTGAGCGCTGCTGCGAAGATCAATGTCAGAATTTTCAAAATGTAGATGCACCCCTTTAAGACCTAGGCGCTGGGCGCAACGTTGGATTTCATCGAGAGCATACTCGGCAAGCGGATTGACTGAGCACAATCCGCTGAGCCTGTCGGGTGCAATTGCAACCTGCTCAGCGGTGTAGTTATTTTCCCTCATCACCAGGCTATATTCTCCGCTTGGATTCAAATCAGGCATGCTAAATAAGTAGGCACTAGAGATCACTATGGCTTCAGGAACTGCAGCAGCATTCAGGGCTGCTAAAATATCTTGGCCTGTAATTGCTTTTAAATTGGGCAGGGACTCTAGGGGCTTTTTATTTTGCTGGATTTGAGAGAGTAAGTCCGCTGCGGCCTCAGACCTCAAGTGTAAATGGTGTTCGGCAACCACTCGGGGAGACTCCGCTGCCCAGGCCGGCTGACAAAGGACTAATAAAGTGAGCAGCTTGAAGAGTGGCTTATTCATTGAGATTTAACATTAACAGGTGCTCATTCTAGTTTTAAAAAGGTAGCTTAAATAGCTGCGAGCTTGAAGTCGAGGTTTAGTGCCAGTTTTGTTGCAATTTCGTCTAAAATTGTGAGCTCAGTAAAGTGGCTGTATAGCCTTAAAATTATGCCTTGCTGTAACTTTAAATTGCCACTAGTCTTGGGCAATGACGACTATCCCCCAGTCTTTTCCCAAGAGTGAAATGTCACGCGTTAGCTCCATCGATAGCTTGCGCGGGTTTGCGTTGCTGGGTATTTTGCTGATGAATATTATTGGCTTCGCATTTCCCTTCCCCTCGTATTCTAATCCAATGTTTGATGGTTCTACTGAAGGAATGAATTTCTTCGTTTATGGTTTTATGGACGTATTCGCTGAGGGTGCTATGCGAACAATATTTTCCATGTTATTCGGTGCTGGGCTGCTCCTTTTTATGGCTAAAGATAGTGCTTCGGATGAACAGATAAAGTGCCTGTACTACCGCCGAATGCTCCTACTTATTGGGTTTGGGGTGATCGATGCTTATCTTTTTCTTTGGCTGGGGGACATATTGTTTGTTTACGGTGTGGCTGGCTTGATATTGTACTTTTTCCGCAACTTATCACCAGCCAAGCTAGTCGCCTCAGGACTGCTTTTGCTTTGCTGTTTGACAGTGCTCCATAGCGTGAGCCATAGAGAGGCGAGGCAATTGACAGAGCAGGTTAGGCTAGTTCAGGCGCTTCCCCCAGAGGTGATTAAGACTGGAGAGCAGGTAGAGCTCCTGGTGCAGTGGAATACCTTTCTTAGCGATCAGTTCCTTACCCAAGCTCAAATTGATGAGGAAATTTCTCAACGGCGGTCCGGCTACTTAGAGCTGCTGATCAGCCAAGCACCTACTACCTTGATGCTACAAACCTGGGGCTTGGTTTTTGGCTCCTTGTGGGATGCGCTAGCGATGATGCTGCTGGGGATGGCTTTGATGAAGTGGCGTATTTTTAATGCGGAACTCTCGGTTCGCTTTTATGGCTTGCTTTGCGGGGTTGGGCTAGCCGTTGGTATTGCAGTGAACCTATATGAGGTTGTGCAGTTAAAGACAAGTGACTTTGAAATTTACTGGTCTGGATCATTTCGTCCTAGCTATGAAGTAGGAAGGTTAGCTATGGCTTTGGGTTACATCGGGGCAATCATGTTGATATGTAAGCTTCAGGTGTTGCGCTCTATTCGATTAGGTTTAGCTGCTGTTGGTAGGATGGCCTTAACAAATTATTTGTCTCATTCTGTAATCTGCAACACGATTTTTATGGGATTCGGCTGGGGTTTAGTTGCTGAACTGGAACGCTCTCAAATTTACGTTATCGTTGTTGGAATTTGGATTTTTCAGTTAATTTTAAGCTCACTTGTGTTGCGTAGATTTAGATTTGGTCCAATTGAGTGGCTCTGGCGCAGCCTTACCTATGGTAAAAAACAAACCTTTAGAGTGTGAGTACTGGGGATAAATAATCACGTTAATAGCTCGGTGGCTGAGCCGCATATTGATTTGAGTTCACCGGACCAATCACCTATCATGCGGCGGGCGTCACGCTCTGGCTAATCTATTTTCCAGCTAACGCCCTATGGGAGTTGTACCCTTCTGAGAATTGGCGGCCCGCTCAATTGAAGGCTCTGCCAATAGATTTTAAAAGGCTCAAAGGCGTTTGTTAGTCCCCTGAAGCCGTAAGCCTACTTAATAATACCCCTCGAAAAGCCTGTCTTTTTAGGGTTCGGAAAATTCACTGTGCTACTTGCTCGACTACATTTCAATAAAGCGACTTTGCTGGAACTCATGCGAATAGCCTTGCCGATGGTTGTATCGCAGGGAACTTTCGCAGTGATGATATTTACTGACCGCTATTTCATGTCGCAAATTGACGCAATTCACATGGCAGCAGCATTAGGCGGTGGTGTGGCAGCCTTTTTTTCGTTTTGTTTTTTCTCAGGAGTTTTATCTTACTCTAATGCAATGGCCGCTCAGTATTTGGGTGCCGGGGAGCATGCAAAGTGCTCGAAGGTTGTTACTCAAGGCATGATCATGGTTGCTCTGAGCACACCGTTACTTGCTTTGGTGACCTACCTCGTCGCTGGCATTTTTTCAGCAATGAATCATCAGCCTGAACAGGTTGAACTAGAGCGGACTTATTACATCTTGCTGATGCTGGGCGCGGTTGTAACATTAGCGAAGATTTGCATATCTTCCTATTTTGCCGGCATTGGTCGTTCAAAGGTGGTGATGATATGCGATGTTTGCGGTTTGATAGTGAACGTGCCTCTTTGTTATGTGATGGTGTTTGGAAAGTTCGGCTTTCCTGAAATGGGGATCGCCGGCGCTGCTGTGTCTACGATAGTGGCTACGCTATTCGCTTTTTTATTGTTTGTGTTTTATTACTTCCGAAAGGAGCATCGACTCTCATTCCATGTGAATGATTCGTTTGCATTAGATTGGAGCATTTTGCGGCGCTTCACCCGATTGGGTTTTCCTTCGGGCTTAGAGCTGTTTTTAAATGTTGCAGCCTTCAATCTGTTTCTTTTGATGTTTCAGTCCTACGGAGTCGTGCAAGGCGCTGCCGCGGCGATTGTGTTTAATTGGGATGTTTTGTCTTTCATTCCTATGATGGGTTTAAATATTGGAGTTATAAGCCTGATTGGACGATTTGTTGGTGCCCGTGACATGGAGCGGACCAACGAAGTGATTTCGGCGGGTTTCATACTTGGCCTGTCTTATAGCGCGATACTTGCGATTTTGTATGTGACATTTCGCTACGCCCTAGTTGATATGTTCGAACCACCAATTGGAGATTTTTCTGAGATCCGTGAGTTGTCAGCATTTATGATGATAGGGCTATCGAGCTACGCGATGGCCGATGCTATTATTCTTGTTTCAGGGGGTGTATTAAGGGGCGCAGGGGATACTCGCTGGTTGATGATCGCATCGGTGTCTTTACATTGGGCCATGCTTGTTGCGCAGTATTTTATTATCAACGTTTTTGAATATGGCCCCAGGGCTTCGTGGATGGCCTTTGTCGTTATGCTGTTAGTTATTGCCCTCGTCTATGGTTTGAGGCTTTGGGGCGGCAAATGGCGGGACCAGGAAGCCCTCGATAGGGTGATGGCTGAATAGGCGAGCCGGCTTATAAAAGCCGTCCCAATACTTGATATTTTACTTATTAGTGCGGCGTATTAATATCGGAGTAATTGCTCCGAGAGCCTAGAGCTCGAAGATAGCACCTCTAAGATAAAGCTTGAAACCCCTCAGTATGAAATCACGCTACGTAGCCGGCCTAAAGCCCACTCGTAGAAGCCCAAGCAACAGCTTGCAGGCCCATCGTTATACAGGTAGCCTCAACGATGTCTTTTGTTAATCGGTTTCGGCGTGATCGCTGCCATTATCAATGAACTCGCTTGAAAACTTTCTAAGGCTCCAAAGAGGGTTAGCTATGTCGAACTATTTATCCCGTGTCTGTATTTATCCATTCATTATTGCTTCTGCTATCTTAAGTTTTACTCAGGTCTTCGCTCAAACTGAGTATTCTAATGGTCTTCTGAATACAAAAAGAATTTTTTCTCAAGGGTTAACCGAGTCTCTTGCGCAGCCTTTTGTTGGAGTAGCTACAAGCGCTGGCAAGACTCAGGGGCTATTTCCTATTGTCTCAACTGGAATTTCTACTGAGCCCCTTGCTACAGCTGCTGCGGTCTTTTTAGAAAGCCTCTCTAGTATTCATCTAGCCAAAGTGCAGTTTGCAATTGATGACTCTGAATGGAGAAACTGGTCCAACGTGGATGTTGGGATATTCCCTCGCTATGGGCTTAGCTTAGAAGAAATGGACGCTGGCCAAAAACGGGCGGCTTGGGATTTAATTACTAAATCGCTTAGTGCTAAGGGTGTGGAAAACGTTCGCGGTATTATGAAGACAGAGCAAAGACTACTTGAAATAAACAATGAACCTATTCGCTATGGCGAAGAGAAATACTATTTAACGATAATGGGTATCCCGGATGCTGAAGAGCCCTGGGGCTGGCAGCTTGACGGTCATCATTTGGTTATCAATTTTTTTGTGTTGGGTGATCAGGTAACCATGACTCCGGCTTTTTGGGGTGGCGAGCCGGTATCTATCGAAGCCGGGCTTTATGCTGGAAGTACCATACTGCAAGAAGAAGAGTCTCTCGGCATGGCGTTTATGCAAAGCCTTGACATTCAGCAGCAACAGCAGGCGACGCTAAATTCTGAAAAGACGGAAAACAATCAGTTAGCCGCAGCCAATCAAGATAATTTGGTGCTTGATTACGCTGGTGTAAAGGGCAGCGATTTTACTTCTGCCCAGCGAATTGGTTTGCTGAAGTTGATTGAGGTTTATATTGGCAACATGGCAAACAGCCATGCTCAGATTACCCTCAAACAAATAGCGCAGTATATGGATGAAACCTATTTTTCGTGGGTGGGTGATACCGCTGCCGACTCAGTGTTTTATTATCGGATCCACAGTCCTGTGATCTTGATTGAATTTGATCACCAAAACCCGGTGGGTACTACGGTAAAAAACCAAGCGGGTAGGCCGAGTCGAGACCATATTCATACTGTTGTACGTACGCCAAACGGCAATGACTACGGTAAGGATTTATTGGCTGCGCATCTGCGCCTGACTCCTCACTGAACCGATCAGAAAATCATTGTAGGTATATCAAATTTATGTACGCTGCTTAAAGCAGTAGCCAGGAAAGTATTAAGGAGTCTTCCATGAAAAAAAAATCTAGTAATAAACTGATTAGTTACTTAATTTCTGCCTTAAATTCAGTGGTGCGAGGTGTTCGAAGAGCCTGTTTTGTTGTTGCTCCTTTTGGCGCTCCCTTTACCGCTATTTTTACTGTTTCTTCCGTCGTTTTTTCTGCAGTTTCTTTCGCTATTGTTATAGCTCCGTTTCAGAGCAGCGCACAGTCCGATAATGCCTTTGGGATTCCTACCGATGGAACCTCTAATCCTGCAGCAGGCATTGTCGCTGTTTCCGGTAGTCGGGGCCAAGGTTGGGCTGGTCAAGGGCGAAGCGAAGTGCTTGCTCGGCACGGCATAGTAGCGACAAGTGATCCGCTGGCAGCGCAGGCAGGATTAGAAATCCTACGCAAAGGCGGCAATGCGATTGATGCGGCGGTTGCAGCAGCGGCTGTCTTGGATGTTACTTCTCAAAATGATACAGGCCTAGCAGGGGACCTCTTTGCCTTGGTTTGGAGTGCTGGCGACCAAAAACTCTATGGGCTTAACTCGGCCGGGTTTGCCCCAGCGGGGTGGACTCCAGAGTTCTTCGAAGACACGCTCGGACTGTCTCGAGTGCCGGGGACCGGGGTAAACGCGGCGACTGTGCCAGGGGCTGTGTCTGGTTATGACGCCTTGCTTTCTCGGTTTGGCACCATGGGTTTTGAAGAAACTTTCGCTCGAGCTGTCCAAGTGGCTGAAGAAGGCTGGGGACAATCGGAGAGACGGCACCGAGATCTGGTGTCTGTGGAGGAAAAATTACGCGAAGATCAAGACTCTATCGATACATTCTTCCAAAATGGCGAGGTGCCGCCGCTTTACAGCATTATCCGGAATCCAGATCTAGCCGATGCGCTTAGGTTGATTCAGAAGCAGGGCAGAGAGGCATTTTATTCAGGGGATATTGCTGATGCCTTGGTGGCCAAAATAAAAAGTGAAGGGGGTGTTATGACTCATGCCGACCTTGCCGCATTTGAGTCGGAATGGATTGAACCCATTAGTACCAATTATCACGGCTATGATGTTTATCAATTGCCGCCTCCTGGTCAGGGTTTCGCTGCTTTGGAAATGCTCAATATTTTGGAGGTCTGCGCACCAGTGCACGGTCTTAATCTTGCGGAACTTGGTCCGTCTAATGTCGATTACTGGCATTTTATGGTTGAGGCTAAAAAGTTGGCGTATTCTGATTTGCAGGCCTATAACGGTGACCCTTTATTTAGTGACATCCCCATCGATGAGCTTCTGTCTAAAGACTATGCTGCCTCTTTGTGTGAGCAAATCGATATGAAAAAAGCCGCTGAGCCTTCGGTAATCGGCGGTTTGGGTGGTGGCACAATTTATCTGACTACCGCTGATCGCTGGGGCAATATGGTGTCGTTGATCCACAGTATTTTTTCGGTTTACGGCAGCGGAATCACTATTCCTCCCTATGGCATGATGCTGCACAACCGCGGTGTTGCCTTTAGATTAGAAGCTGATCACCCCAATGTCGTAGCCCCCAGGAAAAGGCCCTTTCATTCTATTATCGCCGGTTTCGTTATGCGGGGTAACGAGCCGCTTATGACTTTTGGCAATATGGGTGGTTCGGTACAGCCGGAAACTCATGCCCAGCATATGGTGAATGTGATAGACCACGGTATGAATGTTCAGATGACCACCGACGCGGCGCGTTTCACTCATGGCCAAAATAACAATGTCCTTTCTCTAGAAGATAACTTGTATGAACTGGTCGGACAGGCTCTGCGCAGCAAGGGTCACGAAGTGAGAGGGGTGGATGGAAGCCGTGTGGGGGGCTATCAGGGAATTTTGTTCACCAAGGACTCTACCTTAACGAGACCGGTTTTTACCCCTGAGAGTATTAGGCAGGATCAACCGGTTAACGGGCTCTATCGCGCAGGTTCTGATCACCGTAAAGATGGTCAAGCGGTGGGCTGGTAGATTCGTCGCGGGCTGAGCTCTGGTTCAGGTTCCGTGTAAGCTCAGCTACTTGAATTTAGGTTTGGGGGCAAAAACGGACTGGGCAGTGTCGGAAAGATGTGATTACTGCGGGAAAATTTCTGACAGGGGGTGGCTTAAGTCTTCAAGCGCCACTCATCACCTTTGCTACTGACTTTCGCATGTTTCTGAAGGTAATGGCATTGTTTGAATGAGAGTTAAGGTCGTAGTTTGGCAGAATAAAAAAAGGGCCCCCTCGGGAGCCCTTTTTGTTGTGCGGTGATCTCTAATTAGCTTGCATTAGAGATCAAATACTAAGCGACCGTAAAGAATTCGACCGCGTGGATCTTGAAGACCACCAATTATACCAGCAAATTCTGGTGAATTTTGTGCTTGTCTATCGAACACATTACGTGCACCGAGAGAGAACGCCATTTCGCCGCCAAATAACTGCATGCCGCGATAGGTGTAAACCATGTCCATGTCAGTCCATGCTTTAACACCAGTCTCTCTGATATTGCCCGGACGATTGACGCCTCCAAAGTAGTCCATATGGGTGAACAACGGGCCGTCATAGTTTTCAATGGCATCAATATAGCGAACGATTGACGTTATTGAGTGTCCATCGCGGCTCCAACCCAATTGCAGGTTTGCCTTGATTGATGGCAATTCTGGTGCAGCGCTCGTGCGGTCGTTGTATTCCCCTGCTCCATCACGAACTGGTTCACTCGGATCGCTTTGATAAAGAAACTCATCAATGTAAGTTGCCTGTAAGTTGACTCTAAAGTCGCCTATGTTGTCAAAGCTAAAGCGATAGGTTGCATTAATGTCGTAGGCTGTAACTTCTACGGTCTCTGCATTGATTGTGCTGGTGTTGTTCACCTGCAGAATCGTATAGATATCATTCGGATCGCGAATGATATCTTGGTCAGATGATGGGTTAGCTACCCAAGCTCTTAGCTGATCTTCAGAAGGCTGACTGCCACCAAGTCCGGTGCCGGCAAAGCCAGTCGCGTCAACGAAATTAGAGAAGTCTAATTCCATCTTGTCTTGACCGTTAATGTTGATGATTCGATTTTGGAAGTCAGTGTTGTTCCATGTGAATGCCAAATCAAAATTGTTGAAGCTAAGGTCAAAACCAAACTGCTGAGACTCTGAAGTCTCATTAGTTAAGCCAGGATTACCACCGCCACAGGCTGTAGTAAAAGCTGAGAATGGGCCAAAGCGATCAGTTACTGTAGACAAGCCGCAAGTGGTTGGGTTCAGAAGATCTTGTAGTGATGGAGCGATAAACGCTTCACCTTTAGTAGCTCGTAGAGTTAACCAATCAGTTGGTGCGTAAGTTACGCCAAATTTAGGGTCTGTAGATTTCTGATCGGTACTGAAATCTTCATGGCGAACCGCTAAAGAGGCTTCTAGGTTAGAAAGAATAGGCAATGAAACTTCCATGAAGTAGGAATTAACTTCACGTGAGCCGGAAGTGATTGATTCCTTGTCGGCGCTACCAATCCACGTGTCACCGGCAAGTTCTACCGCTGAAGGCGTGTTGGTGTATTTTTCATCACGAAGTTGATATCCAACCGCTGCGGCAATAGGGCCGCCCGGTAGTTCGAAGCCACCAGGGGATATAGTGCCGTTCAAGACGAGGTCGATAGTGCTCAGCTTGTCCTCGATAATTTCTTTGTCGCGGGCAGCAATCGCATCCATAACCTGCACTGATACCTGATTTGCTTGATCAACAACAAAGAATGGGTTGTAGCAAGAATCTCTGTCATTAACCACGTCGCAGTTAAGGCCTTGTTTCATCGCTGTAATGTCGTAGTTCTGGCTAGACATGAATTTGAGTTCACGGTAGTTATAGGTGTAAGCGGCCATGCCTTTCCAATCTTCCAAAAATGGAACATTGAAATCGGCTTGAAAACTTAGCCTGCTTAGATGATCAATGCCATCCGCGACGTTGTCCATGTCACGGCTGTGCCCACCAGAAGCTCTGTGGGTCTTATTTATTGGACGAAGAGTTCGCGCTCGAACGTCTTCAAAAAGAGGAACGCCGTTATTGGCGATGCCGGAGACGAATGAATCGTCTAAGCCGTCATTGTTTATGTCCACACCGCTTTGTCGATCTGGAACGCCGTCGCCGTTAGCATCTACACCAAAAAGCACATTGCCGCCAGCATCCACAGCACGGAAAGGGTTGCCTGGGATTTCGCCGCGAACGGTAGGTAGTTCAGCGATACGCGAGTTGCCCGGGTTAGATGTTGATTCGTAACGAGTCTCATATAGACGTGTATGAACGCCTTGGAATGAGAGGGTTAGATCATCACTGTAATCCCAAGTGGCATTACCGAATAGCTTGGTATCCTGTTCCGGTTCAAAGTAGCTTCGCGTATCACCGAAATCGAAATAGCAAGTGCCTCCAAGATTCATGCCTAACGGGTTGTTAGCAACACCTGGGGTGTAGTCTGTTCGATCTGCCGCTGGTGCGCAGTTTGGATCAGGCTGACGAGCAGCTTTATCGCCGGTGTAGGCGCCATTTGCATCGCGCCCTGGAACGAAATAGTTACCTGGCGCATTAGACGAAAACACCAAGCCTGAGTTGGCAAGGTCGCTGCGCTCATCCCAGCCCAACCGAGTTTGAGAGCGGAATTGACCTGCTAAAACAACGTCCAGTACGCCAACGTCACCACCCCATAAGGCTTGTATTGAATGGTGATCCCAGTCGCCGCGTGAGTCGCCTTCGGCAAAAGTTTCTAGTTTAAGGCCGTCGTATGTTTTGTATGGAACAAAGTTAACAACACCGGCAACTGCCTCACTACCGTAAAGGGCAGCGGCGCCATCAGCAACAATATCCAAACGCTGAATAGCAATTGAGGGGAGAAGTGCGTTTACATTTTGGTTAACAAGACGTTTACCATCCAGCAGTGTCAGCGTGGAGCTGGCTCCTAAGCCTCGTAGGTCGATGCTGCTAGACCGAGAATCTTGGCCTTGAATAGTATTGGTAATAGCTGAGGCAGAGCCATTTACGAACGCAAGGTTTTGAATGACCTCACCCATGTTCAGTGTGCCTTGAGCTTCTAGGTCTTCAGCGGTTAGCTGAACTACTGAAGAAGCTTGCGTGAAACCTTCACTTTTGCGAATAAATGAGCCGGTAACAACGACTTCTTCAATCTGATCATCTTGCGCTAAGGATGTCCCTGAGAGGGGCAATAGCGATAATGCAACTGCTGTGCACAGCAAATTTTTATCGTGTGGAATCTTAAACTGCATAGCTTCTCTCCGTATTTTTGCTTTTATAGTTTTTATCAAGATTAAGCTTGATTTTTATTATAGGCGCTCTTGCAGCTATGCAGACCTCAGAACCTATAGACAGAATAAAGGGTTCTTGATTACCTGACAAGACTTCCGAGTTGTTAATTTCGCTTGTGTAGTTGTTACATTCTGTAACTTTTAAAATAATTAAAAAAGGCTAATGTACAGGGTCAGCTTTTATGTGTGACTACAGGTTGTAGGAATGTTCGGTAAATAAAGCTCTTTGAAAAACTCTAAAGATTTGTTTTTAGTCACCTAAGTTTGAAAGCTTTTATTCAAGGCCTGCCGTTTTGAAATGCTTGATAAAAAGTTAGAACTCGGCGATGAGGAGCTGATAGCAGAGGGGTTTAATTTGTGAATTCTTAGTTGAAAAAATGTCCAACTTAATCGAACTGCAGGTATTATCAAGCAATGGTGTTGACCTGCCAGGGTTCCTCTGGTCCTTGTGGCTTGGCAGGAATTAGGATGTTATTTGGTGCAACGGCTTTGGAATGTGTCCTGACGTCTTGGTGTAGTTTAATTTAGAAAAACGATTACCAGCAAGCTGGGATGAAGCCATTGGTACCGTTATTATTCCGAGCGCGTGGGCCGGTAAAGATAGGAACTTATTAATTCGCCAAAGAAGCTTTATGAAAGTAGGTTTGTTTTTTTAATTAGAAACCCGAAGCGGCTGGACTGCGAGAGGTGTTTTGTTGCTAAATGTTTTTAGAGGTAGCGGTCTTGCCAGCTTAACTGTGTCTGCAAAAAATACTGGGCCAATCGTAATGAGTAAGCACGGTTGATCCGCCGGGTATGAAGGTTTTTCGTAATATCTGCAGGAAAAAAAAACCCCAGCCTAGGCCGGGGTTCTGTATAAGACTCTAAATTCTAGTAATTAGAATTCATGTCGAAGTCTTGCGTAAAAAGTACGCAATCTTGGATCATACAAAGATGTTTCCAGGCCGCCTAGAGTTACTAGAGGCTGTGGCTCACGATCACCAGCATTGATCACGCCCAGCTGAACACTTGTTTCGCCGTCAAAGAACGATTCGAAAGAAACGCTGTATTGAAGGTCCCAAGTTGTATAGCTTGCGATTTCGTCTGGAGTCGGGTTAGTTACACCTAGTAGTGAGAAGAAACCGCGGGTTCCTGGCGATGTAGACGAGAACGGATCGCCATCACGAACATTGTTCAGGCCATGAAGGTAACGACCATAAAGAACAACTGAGTGGTTGTTCATGCTCCAAGCAAGACGCGCGTTAGCCTTAATACGTGGAGTTGGTGGCACAGCCGCTACACGATAGTTACGGTTACCAGCACCTTTGATTTCCTTGCCAGTGAAGCTAGTGTAATCATACGCGTCAATATAAGTAGCATCTAAGCCAATATTAAATTGGCCATAGTCACCACCAATGTAAGGGATCTCGTTCGCATCAAAAGCATAGTTAATTGATGTATCAAACCCTTTCCATTCCATACTTTGCGCATTGATCTGATCTGTCGTCACAAGTTCTAACAATCGGCCAGGGTTTTTGCTTCGAGAAATGAGTGGATTGTTAAGTCCAGCAGCTTCGAAGGCTGCCAAGCCAGTCTCAGTTAGAGCAAAGCCATTAGCAACAGCAAGTGCTGCTTCCGCATCCAATACTTCCTGAGACGCCGGTCTAATGATTCTGTCAGTGAAGTCAAAGTACTTGTAGTCAACGCTTAGCGTTAGATCGTTGTCTAAGAAAGAAAAAGTTGCACCGACGTTAAAAACATCAGCTTCCTCTGGTCTTAGAGTTCGAGTACCACCAGTTGTTCTCGCTGTAAACTCAGAACTTCCTGTGAAAGGGTCAGTCGTTTGAGACAAACCTTGCAGGGTTGGAGAGTTGTAAAGCTGAGGCAGACTAGGTGCGATGAACGAGCTATTCCAAGACGCTCTGAATGTCGCATAGTCAGTCGGTTGATAGTTAAAACCAACGCTATATGTAGTTTGGTCTAGGTCATTAACCGAGTCATCTTCAACAGTTTCATCGCGAATCGACAAATCCATCAATAGATTGTCTAACAAAGGCACTGAGAATTCAGCAAACAGTGCTGTAGTTTGACGATCCTGATTGTAGTCAGGTGTTCCAACACCAATCCAAAGGTCTAAGGCATTAGAAATTGCATTTGCATCTAGATCATAGGTTTCTTCGCGGACTTGAATACCAAAGGCAGACTGGATCATGCCAGCAGGACCTTCAAACAAATCACCCGTTACCACAGACTCAAAAACCTGAAGGCTTTCGGTGATGCGGTTGTTTGAGTCAAAAGCTACCTGGTCATAGACGTCAACGTTGTTGATTTGAGCTGCGTCAGTTTGACGAACTCCGCCGCTACAATCTCTGTTCAGACACGTAAAGTTCTGTGTAGTGAAAGGATTGAAGAAAGCATTACGTGAGCTGGCAGTAGCCTCGTCTCTAACCAACAGATTGCCGTTGAAGCCGGCGTTGATTGCTGACAAAGATTCGCCGCGTCCGCCGCCATCGAACTCACGCTGGTTGTAAACGTAGCTTGCCATACCTGACCAATTGTCATTGATCTCGAAGTTAAGCTGCTGAACAATACGGAATGTTGTGAAATCAGCGTCTGCGGCGCCATTACTGGTGCGGTCAGAGTTTAAGCGTGAAGGACCGGTGAATGGATAGCCCACTGGGCGCCAGTCAGAGATGATAACGTCTTCGTTGAAAGCAATGCCCGTCAGTGGGTCAGTGCCGGAAACTAGAACGTCGTCAAAACCGTTGCTGTCTAAATCAACACCCATGTTGCGATCGGGGATGCCGTCTCCATTAGCATCTTGAGCGAAAAGCAGTTGATCACCGCCGTCGGGCTCATAATTGCCATCTACGTCGGCATCAAAGAATGCGCGGAACGGGTTGCCAGGGTTGATGCCTGGTACGGCAGTCAATTCTGGGATACGGCCACCTGGATTAGATGGAGAGCCACGTGAAATCACCGTGTTGGTGGAGAACATGATCTCGCCTTCATAGCTTAGGCGATCTGAGATTTCATAATCGAATACCGCGGCGCTGGTGAAGGTATCCTGGGCATCTAGCAAATCAAAGTTTGCACCGAATTCCCAGCGACAGCTGCCTACACGCTGGCCTTGGCGTGAGCCAAGGACGCCTGCAGCTTTGATTTCAGCGGGGGTGCCGGTTACGTCATTGTTCACACCACAGCCTGGATCAGGACGTCCTGAAACATTAGTGATTGCACCTGTAATGTCGCGGTTAGCTACGCGGAAATCACCAGGCCAACTTGTGCTTGAATAAGATGCTGCACCTGCCGTGAACTCAGGGCGTTCAGCAAAATTCAACGCGTCTTTGCGGCGCACCTCTGCAGCGATTACAAATCCGCCTCGGTCGCCTTGCAGGCCGGCCATGAAATTGAACGAGTTTTCATACCAATCGTCAGCTTCATTGCTGCCAACTTGGAAAGAAAAGCCTTCAAATTTAGACTTTGGAATTACATTAAATACGCCACCGACTGCGTCAGTACCGTAAATAGTTGCGCCACCAGCGGTTAAGCTGTCAGTGCGCTGAATCATAATTTGTGGGTAAAGGTTCGCAAGGTTGGTGTTAAGTGTTCTGCGACCGTTTAAAAGAGTAAGTGTGGCTCGTGTTCCTAAGCCTCTAAAGTTAGCTCCTTGTGTGCCAGCTGATCCTGCTGCAGCTGTCAAGATGTTACTAACAGATTGAACGCCGTAGTTGAATGTTGAGTTACGAAGAACTTCGCCGAGGTTTGGTGTACCTTGCTCGAGAAGTTGCGCTTCGTCCATTACTTGCACAGGGGTGGTTGTGTTGAATGAGTCGCGGGTAATGAATGAGCCGGTGACTACTACTTCTTCGATTTGCTCCTGAGCGAGTGACAAACTGGACAAGGGTAAAAGCGATAGGGTAATCGCTGTGCCAAGCAAACTTCGCTTGTGTGGGACGCGATACTGCATAGATTCTCTCCAATTATTACTTTTCTATTATTTAAATACAGCTTGATTTTAATTAAAGCGGACCACTTGCTGGTAAGCAGACTTCTTGGTCCGACGAAGGAGAATAGAGGGTTGCAGGGTCTTTGACAAGAACTGTAACAATTGATTTTCAGAAGGTTGGCGGGAGGGGGGGGGCTAAAAAGCGAACATTGGAATGAAGAGCAGTGAAAAGTGTTCCCATTGGTAGCGTTTTTTTGGTGCGTTTTAGGAAAATCGGATTTTTAGGGGTTTAAATATCGAGCAATTGTTCGATATCTGCTCCGATATTCGGTTTTTTGGTCACCGCGGATACTCCGATAAATAATATTAATGATGTGATAAATGCTACTAGACCCCCACTTATGCCATAGGGTATGGAAATTCCTGCCAGTTGAACTGAAAAATTAATCACTAAAGCTGAGATAATAGCGGCGATTGCGCCGGGAACAGTTGCGCCTTTCCAGTTTAGGCCTATGGCAACTACAGGGAATATAGAGGCGGCAAAGGTGGCCCAGCCAAACGCACCGAGTAAGGCAACAAGCGTGGCGTCAAGATAGTAGGAATAAAGAGCGAAGCTAGCGGCTACAGCGGCCAGTAGCACGGTGACGACTCGAGCCCAAAACAGCTCGTTATCGACGCTTTTGCCGTTAATCGCTTTCGGTATGTCATGGATAATCGCAGCTGTCCCGATATTGAGGAAGGCGTCGGACGTGGACATTATGGCGGCAAATAATCCAGCGAAAACCACGCCGGCAAGCAGTGGATTTGCAAACAATGAAAGAAATACTGAAGCGGCGTCATCAGGTGACTGTAGAGGATCAATGACACCGTCGATAGCGGCTGCCCTCATAACCACTCCAATGGAAATCCAAAGCAGCGCAGCCATTACATAGCCGAACAATGACATTGGAAAAATTGTTCGGTTATCTGCCATTTCCTTATTCATCATCATTTTAGTGATTAAATGAGGTTGTCCCGCGAGACCTAGCCCAAAGACAAAAAACCAGCCTAAAGAAGCCATGATCCCAGCGGAGCCAAATGGCATGATTGCTTCAGAATCGTTGGCCAGTATGATGGAAGTTGCTTCTTGCATGCCGCCATCAAACACAGCTGTTGCGGTGATTAGGATAAGTCCTCCGGCCACTACCATGATTGAGCCTTGAACAACGTCCGTATAGACCGACGCGATAATGCCGCCGGTGACGCAGTAAAAAATAAGGACTGCCGAGGATATGACGACGCAGCTTACTAGACTTATTTCGGCGAACATTTGAGTTCCGGATAGGATTGCCTGCATGACCACAGCCATGGCGAGTATCTGGGTGGCCAAATAGCCCATCACCCCCAGTACTATAGTGACAGCCATTAGGAAGCGAACTGCTTCGCTGTTGTATCTCGCCGCAACAATGTCGGGCAGGGAAATGCAGTCCCTCAACTCGGCGATCATTCGAATGCGCTTTGCGACTAGGAAAAAGCCGATGGCATAGCCAGAGGAAGAGATCACTACCATCCAAAATGAACTCACCCCTATGGAATAGACCAAGCCCGGACCGCCGACAAAACCAAATCCACTCAAGGTGCTGGAAAACAGTGCGAGAGATACAACAATCGGGCCTAAACTGCGGCCAGCCATGAAGAAGTCACTGGAATTCTTTGTCCGCCGCATCGCCCAGATGCCGGTAACGATGCAAAATGCCATATAGAGAAACACGGCACCGAGGATGATTTCTTGTCTGTAAGCTTCCATGTCCGTACGTCCTAGGGGCTAGTCGGTGATTTGTGCTCGGTTAATAATGCCGTAAAGGCTTCGTCGTCTGCTTGGGTATAGATGAATTTTCTAAAACCTAGGCTGTATAGAAGCATGAGGGGAATTGCGCCGAACCAGGTGCCATACATTTGCCACGCGGTGGGTGTCGGAAACCCCATAAAATAGCTTAGCTGGCCTGTTTGCATAAATTGTTGGTGGCCGAAATACATTTGCCACCAAATGAACAGCATCAGGCTATAACAGCCAGCCATATATCCGTAAAAAGGGGGGGTTCTATACCGCGGGCTAACGCCTAAAATACAGAGGCAAATTATTAGTAGCAGCAGTAGGCTTTGAAATAAGAAGGCATAGCGGCCTATGTGTTTCAACCTCAGCTCGCCGTCGCCCCCTACTGTCATCCCGGCAATGTCTGGGTGGGCAACGCCTCCGGAATTGACGACGTCCTCGGCCATCATTATTGCCACCAACAATGCCCCTAATAAAAGACAAAGGGCAAAAATGAGGGAAATTAACTTATTGCTCATGAAGGTCTCTCGATTAATTTTTGGTTTTAGCGATATAAATAAACCCCTAACAGGCGCCAGAGCATAAACAGGCCATGTCGATGAGTCTAGTGAAAATAGCTGACTTGGTAATTGTTTGCTGATTGCCTGATTAGCGGGTCACGCTGTCAGCGCGGATCTTGACAAGACTGCCGGTAAAGTCCATGTTCTCAGATCAATTTGCCTTAGCGGCAATGGATAACACTAAAAATGAAGTTTGTGGAGAGGTGAATAATGAAGAAATTTGCTACCTGTAACGCCCAGGCAGTTTTAAAAGCAGGATTAACAGGATTATTGTTGTCGACACTAGCAACATCGGCGCTGGCGCAGCGAGGCGCGGTTCAGCCGGAAGCTCATGCTGGACAGCAGCCGGTTAACAATCTCCCTAATCCTTACGAGACGCAGCGCAATTTCGGCAGTTTGCCAGACGGGCGTTCTTGGGGTTCTGTTAGTGCGGTAGATATAGACCCAGACGGCATACATGTTTGGGCTGGTGACCGCTGCGGCAGCAATTCTTGTGCAAATTCAGATGTAGATCCAATTGTGAAGCTAGATCCAAACGGACGGGTAGTGGAGTCTTTTGGAGCCAATCAGATTATTTGGCCACACGGTATGGATGTGGATGCGGATGGCAATGTTTGGGTGGCTGATGCACGCCTAGCGAATGCCCGTGAACTTGAAGCAAACCCAGACGCGGCTAATCGAGGTAATGTGGTGCTTAAATTCAGCCCTACCGGTGAGCTGCTTATGACGCTTGGCACCCCTGGAGAAATGGGCGATCCTCCGACTCATTTCACCGAACCCAATGATGTCCTAGTTGCACCTAGCGGCAGAATATTTGTGGTCGAAACCCATAGCGCTCAATTCCAAGATGAGCCTGGTCCAAATGCCAAAAGCAGACTAACCATTTGGGAAGCAGACGGCACTTTCGTTAAAAGCGTAGGCGAATGGGGATTTGAAGACGGACAATTCCGGTCTCCGCACTCTTTAGGTATGGATTCGCAGGGGCGTCTATTTATTGCTGATCGCGGTAATAACCGCATCCAAATATTCACTCAAGACGGCGAGCATTTAGATACGTGGTATCAATTCAGTCGCATTAGTGGGCTGCATATCGATCCCACTAACGATATGCTTTATGCTATCGATTCTGAATCAGATACTAACTACAACCCCGGTGGCTGGAGAAAAGGGTTGCGTGTAGGCGATGCTCGTACCGGCGAGGTTCTGTACTTTATTCCTGAGCATGTGTCACCTGATAGATCGTCAGGTATGGGTGGTGTTGGCTCAATGGGTGAAGGGGTAACTTCAGACCGCAATGGCGTCGTTTATGCGGGAGAGGTAGGACCTATTCAAGGAATGACTAGATTTATCCCTCGCCTGATTCCTTAGGTGAATGGTGCCTTTAGTGCAAACACCTTAGACTTACAAAAAAACGGCTTGCTCAGATAAGCCGTTTTTTTTTACTCTAAAATTTAGCGCTAGTTACGTAATGCGCAGCGCTAGGTGGCGTCACGCAGCTCATACTCGGGCATTTTTCTCATCTCTCTATTTTCTCTCTTCTCTTACTTGCCTCAACCTTGGTATAGACAAATAAAGGGCCTTTTACTCTGTTAGCCCAATTGTGTAATGTGGCGAGATCCAAATTAACCGTTAGGAATCTCTTATGTCCATTTCAAGACGTCAGCTTTTAGCCAGCGCTGTCGCGTGCTCAGTGGCCGCACTTGCGCCCAGTTGGTTAAGCCTTAAATCTGCTTTGGCTCAAAGTCGGGCAGTAAAACCTGCTCCTATGATGCCCGAGCCGCATTTTATCGCCACAAACGGCATTGATATGGCTGTTTATGAAAAAGGCGAGGGATTGCCCGTGGTTTTTTGTCATGGCTGGCCGGAGCTTGCCTTTAGTTGGCGCAGTCAAATCGATGCGGTGGCGGCAGCAGGTTTTAGAGCGATAGCGCCGGATCAGCGAGGGTTTGGCTTAACCGGCGGGCCTGCGGATCCTAACTTATACGACATGCAAATTTTTTGTGATGACCTGGCGGGCATGCTAGATGCCAAGGGTATCGACAAAGCTGTCTTCGTGGGTCATGACTGGGGCGGGGCGGTGGTCTGGGCGATGGCCCGGTTGCACCCAGACCGTTGCTTAGGTATTGCGGGTCTAAACACTGCCGCGGGGCGTCCATCAAATTTACCGGCATTAGAAAATGTAGAACCTTCTTTGATTGTCCTCACGCCGAATTATTATGTAGGAACTTTTCAAACCCCGGGTGTTGCCGAGCAAATATTAGAAGCCGACGTACGTAAAACATTTGACTTCATCCTTAGCAGGGGCGGCATTTGGAATAGGAAAAGCTTTTCGCAGATGCCAGAAAACTCCGATGAAAGACAAATGAATCTATTGGCGATGATTCAAAGGGAAGACCCGCCGGGAGATCCGTTTATGTCTGATGAGGTGATGAACTACTTCACCGAAACTTATGAAGTAACAGGATTCACAGGGGGACTAAATTGGTATCGTGCGGTAGCTAAGCTGGGCCGGATAATGGCAACTGCAGAGGCTAGGATTGAAGTGCCTTCTTTGTATGTAGGTGCCGAAAATGATGTTATTTTGCCGCCTTCATCGGCGGATGGTATGGAAGATTTTATTACAGATTTAGAAAAATACACGGTTATGGATAGTGGCCACTGGACTCAGCAAGAAAAGCCAGATGAGGTAAACAGAGTTCTAATTAGCTGGCTTAAACGCAAAATCATTTAGCCGATCTTCAGTGCCGCATAGATTATGCTGATTAGTTATTGGCTGCGGTAAGGTTTCCTTATGTAGCCAAGCTCACCGGGTTTTATACCCCTAATTATGACTTCCTCTTCTCTATATCCGGAGCAAGTGACTATTGGGCTGTTTTGGGTAATTTGTCCTCAAAGATTTAATTACCTGAGCGCTGCTAGCGCCAAGTATCACTCCATTTACACAGAGCCGGTTGAATTGGTTTTTTTTTGTTCTATAGCTGTCATCGCTGAATTTCCGTTTGCGCATTGGACGGTTTTAAATCCAGCACGAGAAAGAGTGTCTGCTGTGGTTGCTAAGACTTCTGTATTATTTTCGATTAGCAGTATCAATCTACCTTTGGTGTCTGTCTGCATCGAATCCTCCACCGACGGCAGGGTGGGAGTTGATTCTTCGGGTTAGGGAATTGGGATAAATAGTGAGATAGTCGTACATAGGCTTTATTCAGAGTCCATTTGACTATGTCCTTCCATCTCTTTAATCAAGCCTTGCAATAATACCAGCTCCCTTAATTGCATCTTTAGAGTTTACGACTAAGTTAAATAAAGCCTGTTCCGCTTTTGATTTATCAATAAAGATATTGGCAGGTTCAACCGTTCTGATGATTCAGCCAGTGCTGCGATGAAAGATTTTATCTCTACGATAAATTTTTTGGTTGGATCTTTACGTCCAAACCAAAGCAGACTTCCAGTCAATTCAGCCGCATTCCCGAAAGCCCTAACGATAGACTTCAGTGATTTTTCGACTTGCATGGTATTGGTTTGGTCCAATTGCGCAATTTCGGCAAACCCCATTATGATCGTCAGGGAGTTGTTGAAATCATGAGCAACCGCGCTTGCCATTTTTCCCAATGCCTCTATGCGCGACATCAGCGAGGTCATTTTGGAGTTGCAAGTAATCCTTTTTCACTGTTTTCAGCGCAAGCCTCTGCTCTTATTCGCGAGCTAATGAGTTTCGCAGTCCATCTGCTTGCTGATCAAGCTGGGTCACTATAGGGCTACGGCGACAGCTGAGGACCCGCTAAACAGTGTTATAATAGTGGCTCTGCGCATCCACAAATTGGGCAGGGCGGCTCTTGATTTCTGAGACAGGGGCGCTAACCCACGAGTCATGGTGCAGCCGGCAATGGCAAAACCTGTCAGATTGATTGCTAAAGCTGTAACGACTCCCTTACCCCGACATCCAACCTGCTAGCAATAGACCCCACAACTGGAGTATCGCCTGAGCAATCTATAGGCCCCTCGGAAAAACACTAGGCAGCCAATCAGCAACAGCAGCCCTAAAAATAAAGAGTCTTTGAACTCAAGGGCTAGTCTATCTTTTAAAAAAAACAGAACAGGAAAAATTTAGGGGGCTATTGATAAAGCTAAAATGCACAGTTTAGACTCGTCACTTACAATGGCTGCAAAAACGACTAGCAGTTATATAAATGGCGCGCTGAAGGCCGATAACCTAATCGAACTGTTGACTATGCGAAGTCGTAGTTCGCTGTCTGGATTGTTGTGAGCTTCGCCGGTTGGAATGATAATCATAGACTGCTTTAAATCTATTCAGAGTCTTAGATTGTAGTGAAGTATTTACATTCTTGCCGGAGAATAGTCGTATTGGCTGGCTATTTCCGGAGAGTTGCGGTTTCTTCTCTGATGCTTTTAAATTCGTTTCCTTCTCGCCATTTTGGGTAGCTAGATGCATTGGAGAGCTTCTCGCCAACATTAAAATACAACAAAAGGTCTTGGGCGCCGCCACTGAGATCCCAGTCTGGGTCGTATTTGTCACTGGGGGCATGATAGCGGTTTTCATTATAGTCTTGGGCCTGTTGCGCCCCCCATTCGCGGCCAAACTCTATGCTGTCCTCACCGGTCTCGAGATAGAGTGCTGGTACGCCAACTTTGGCAAAATTAAAGTGATCAGAGCGGTAGTAATAGCCACGTTCAGGATTGGGTTCGGGTGCTGTATAGCGATTTTGGGTAGCCGCAGCGACCTCTAAATAGTCTTCCAACTCGCTGCTTCCAGCTCCAACTACGACAATGTCTTTCATTTTGCTGAAAGTGTTGAGCACATCTATATTAATATTAGCGACAGTTGTCGGAATCGGATAAATCGGATGCTCGGCATACCACTTCGATCCCAATAGCCCTGATTCTTCTGCTGTAACCGCTAGAAAAACCACTGTGCGCTCCGGCGGAGTTGATTCGGTATGCAGTTTAGCTAAGGCTAAAAGCCCCGCAGTGCCGGTTGCATTATCAGCAGCGCCATTGTAAATATTGTCGCCTTCTATTTCTGGATTTACACCTAAGTGATCCCAGTGGGCTGTGTAAATTACAGTTTCCTGCGGTCTGAGTGATCCGGGAATTGCTGCGACAACGTTTTGCGATTCTGATGTTCTTACCGAGTTCTCGATGCTCACACTGGCTTTGATGTCAGCAAGTGGCACAGCTTGGAATCCCGGTTGCGCTGCGGCAGCTTTGAGCTCTTGATAGCTTAAGCCAGCGCCGTCAAAAACAGCCTCGGCAGAGGGCAGGGTTAGCCAGCCTTCTATCTCCGTGCGATCGCCGTTGAGGTTTTCTGCCTCCAATCCAATTTGCGGACCAGACCAGCTGCCGCTGACAACATCCCAGCCATAGCCTGCAGGTCCCGTTTCATGGACGATGAGTGCTGCAGCGGCGCCTTGCCGAGCAGCTTCTTCGTACTTGTAAGTCCAGCGTCCGTAATAGGTCATGGCATTGCCATTAAAAATTTCGGGGTCTTGCGTTGCGTAACCTGGGTCGTTAACCAATATGATGACTGTTTTATCGGTGACGTCCACATTCGCATAGTCATTCCAATTACGTTCGGGTGCCACGATGCCATAGCCAACAAACACAACTTCACTGCCTTGCACCGTCACAAACGGTATTTGCTGCTGAGTGCCAACCATCATCTCTTGGCCGTAGTTAAACGTTGCATCATAGTCACTGCCTTGCAGCTGCAAAATGGCATCACTAGAAGTGGTAATTTCAGTTACCGCAACTGACTGGAAATAGGAGTCTGCATTGCCAGGGCCAATTCCTAAACTTTTAAACTGTTGCTCAAGATAGGCGATGGTTTTTTCCTCACCCGGGGTGGCCGGAGCGCGGCCTTCAAAGTCGTCCGAGGCCAGCACTGCAATATGCTCATGCAAGAGGGCTTCGATCTCAGCTGTCTCTGACGCTTCAGGGACCATAATTTCCATAGGTTCGGCTGCGGCTTCCATTGAGGTAGCAGTTTCTTCAGAACAGCTTATTAAAATTATGACAAGTGATAGTGCTAAGGCGGTTTTACGCAACAACATGGTGCATGCTTCCTTTAATTTAGAGGCGAGCTTGAAAATACCAGAATACTAGTCTTACGCTGCTTAAGTCCAATAACCCTGAAAGACTGCGTTCGAATTAGGTGTGCTGCTATATGAAAAGGAGGTCAGTCCATTTTGAGCTGTTTAGCATCCTGAAAAAGGCTGGGGGAGTATTGTTCTAGATAAATTGCGACAGAAGATTAATCACCAACATAGCGAAACCTTGGCTGGGACTTGCCTTCTCTGTCTATTGTTTCGAAAAACATTTCAAAAGGTCTAACCCACAATTGTTTCTCTCCATAAAGAGCGCGATAAAGCACCAGCGCCTCTTGGGTTTCGCTGTGATAGACCACATCTACTAACTCGTATTGCATACCTTTAAAATGATCGTAGCGTCCAAATTGGATACTGTTTTTATCTATTAAGTTCATGGCTATTCCAGCTTGTTAAAAGTAGCGCGCTAATTTTGAGGAGGAAGCGGTCTTCTTCGATCACCTCCAAATTCGGGAGGAGGGGGGCTGGCTTCACGACCTTCACGGCTTTGCCGTCCAGGGGGCGGCCCACGGCGTTGCATGAATTCTCGGGCTATGGCACGTTCTTCAGCGGATAGTTCACCCAGTATTGCTAGCATTTTCTGATGGGAAAGCTCCTGATACTGCAAACCGATAGAACGTAGTTCACTAAATGCTTGTGCCAATGCCGCAGTATTGTAATCAGGACTAGCGATTTGCTGATTAACTCGGCGTTGTGATTCAAACATTTGCCTGCGAATGATATTTGCATCACTGCGGTTTTGTTCCATCAAGGGTGCGAGCTCGATCTGTCGTTCCTTCGATAAATCTCTTACGATCCAGCTTACATTTGGGGGGATAGGCCGTGGGCCAAATTCTTGAAAAGTAGCTACCCGATACAAAATACCCCCTATGAAAAATAGGTTTAAGGCTACAGATGTGAGCAAGGCGATAAGTATTATTTTGGATTTAAACATGGCTAAAATTCTGCCTCGTCGAGTTCGCTTGAAAAATCATTGAATGAAAGTAAGGCGAGTTCATCGTCCCAATACTCTAAAGCTAATCCCTGTTCAGTAACGCCAAAGCTGAAAAAATTACCGACTAGTACGCCGAACACCAAAGGCAGGCAAGCGGCTATAGCAGGGTGCCAAAGTTGAGCGCCAAGCTGATTCGGGACAAGCCACTCGATTATGTTATCAATCATAGATTGCTGTCGCGGTGGCAGATCTTGATTAAGAATTCGTGTCTCGAGTCCTGGAAAAATCGGCGTTTCCATTTTTTGCAAAAGGAGGTCTAAATCGGACTGTTCGTTAAGTAAAAGGCGAGCTTCAGAACTAGATTTCAGCAGCATCTCGCACTGTACACGAGTGTCGATAGGCCAATGCGCTGGGTCGGTGCCCAAGCATTCGATGGTTTGTTTGAAATCTTCTAGTGTCATCACTATTCCTTTTGTTTTTCCGGCAATTCGTCGGTATTGCCGTTATCTGCCATTGTGCGAACAATGCTTTTTAGGGAACGTTTGGCCCGAGCAATAATTGATTCCAACGCTTTGACTGATACGTCCATTATAACAGCTGCTTCCTTGTTGGAAAAATTTTGCACTGTACATAACATGATCGCGCTGCGCTGACTCTCTGGGAGTTGGTGGAGGGCGTTATCCAAAATTCGATTTTTTTCACTGTCTCGACACAGGTCTCGCTGTGTAAAACTGTCACCCCTGTCATTGGTTTGTTCGGAAATTTCTATGAGATGTTCCTCGAAATTGTCTAGGGTCTTGACCCTGCTATGCTTGCGCAGATAATCGATACATAAATTGTGGGTTATGCGATGAAGCCAGGTTGTCAACTTGGATTTCTCCGGTTTCCATGTTTCTGCGTTAACCCAGAGTTTTAAAAAAACCTCTTGCGTAATATCTTCTGTATCTTTTTGATTTCCGAGCAGGCGATAAGCATAATGACTGATAGGCTTAAAGTGTTCCTTCACCGCAGTTTGATAGGCAGATTGGTCACCTCTACAAATTGCTAGCATCAGCTCTTCATCAGTCATCAGGCTTAAATTCCTCGCCTAGGCCGAAGGAGTTCGAGCTCCTCTGGGGCCTTTGCCGCGATGTCCTCTGGGAGGTCTAAGCTCTTCAGCTGTAAGTACACCATTGCCATCTAGGTCCATTCTAAGAAAATTTGCTTGTTGAAATTCAGCAACTGATACTACCTCATCGCCATCAAGATCCATTTCTAAAAAAGCAGCCGTTGCGCGTTCTGCCATTTTTGCGCGCCTATCTGCTCTTTGCTCTTCGTTAGTTTGATCTGAATTTTCGCCACGATTGCCTTTATCATGGGGAGGGCCGCGACGAGGGCCGCGACCAGTGGGTGCATTAAGAAACTCATCGATTGTCAGTACGTCGTTATCATCTGTATCAATGAGCGCTAGCATATTGCTGCCATTTTCTTGGAATTCAGCGAAGCTGATGCTGTCATTGCCATCGGTATCTAGTGTCTCGAAAGGGCCTATATGTTGCTGTGCCACTAATGTTGAGCAAAAGCTGACTAAACCGAGTGCTGTTGTAAATTTTACCTTGTTCATTTGATAATACTCCTCATAAATAATTGCTTCAGTTCTTTGTACGACGTTTATCTTAAAAGCCGTCGCGAAACCGATAGGGTATCAATAAGTCTGAGATAGCGAAGAACTGTCACTTAACTTTAATTTGTTTGCCGGCCAGCCCAGCTGCTCTGGGTGTCGGCGTTGTAAAGGCTGATTGGGGGGCCGTTTCTGATCTTGGTACTGACAGGTGCAAAATTTATTTTGAGATAATGGTCTTGGAATAATGGTTTGACCTAAAGGCAGGCAGGCTAATTTATAGTTTGCTGCGCAGGGCTTCTACTGCCCTGATCAACCTATTTTGTTTTTTCCTCCGCAGGGTTTATTCGACTTTAGTTAACATCCCTTCTCGTTTATTATGCGGTTTGTTGGCGAGCGCCTTAGGGAGTGTTTGTAAGCAACTATTTGGTTAAACCTCCGTTGAGCTAAACTTCTATGCTAATAGATGTGAAAAGCAACAATAAAGCGCTTGGCTTTATTGTTGTTGTTGTGCTGATTGATGCCATCAGCTTTGGCATTATCCTGCCGGTAATGCCGTCCCTTATTATGAGTCTTTCAGATGTTGGCCTATTTGAAGCTGCTCGGATAGGCGGTTATTTGATGTTTACCTACGCCGTCATGCAATTCTTTGCTGCGCCAATTTTGGGTAATTTAGGCGATCGTTTTGGTCGCAGACCAATTTTGCTGTTCTCTTTAACTGCACTCGGGCTGGACTACCTGTTAATGGGGTTTGCGCCAAGCCTACTCTGGTTATTTTTGGCGCGTATGGTGGCGGGCGTTGCCAGTTCTACTTTTTCGATTGCCTACGCCTATGTGACCGATATTACGCCCCCGGAAAAGCGTGCTCAGCGTTTCGGGATGGTAGGCGCGGCATTTGGAGGAGGGTTTATTTTCGGGCCGGTAATCGGCGGATTACTGGCTGAGTTCGGTGCGCGGGTGCCGTTTTTTGTGGCTGCGGGGTTGGCGCTATTAAATGTCTGTTACGGCTATTTTGTTCTGGGGGAATCTTTGGCTGAGGAAAACCGACGCCCATTCCAATTTGTGCGGGCTAACCCTGTCGGAGCAGTAATGCAGCTGCGGAAATACCCTGTTGTAATTGGTTTAGCGTTCGCCTATTTCCTTTACATGATTGGCCACCTTTCCTTGCCCAGTACATGGACCTATTACACCATCGAGAAATTTGCTTGGTCGGAACGCCAGATAGGAATATCACTGGGTTTTGCCGGCATCTTCATGATTTTGGTGCAAGCTTTTCTTATTCGCTGGGCTATACCAACTTTAGGGGCATATCGAGCTGGCATTCTCGGTATGGTTGCGATTGTTATTGGGTTCTCAGGCTATGCTTTTGCAGCACAGGGCTGGCAACTTTACCCGTGGCTGGCGTTAGCGGCGATCTCTGGATTTGTGACGCCCTCGTTCCAATCCATCATGACAAGCCAGATACCTGCTAATGCACAGGGAGAGCTGCAAGGAGCGCTCAGTAGCGTAAACAGTGTTACCGCCATTATTGGTCCACTGATTATGACTCAGCTATTTGCTGTTTTCACCGGGCCTGAAGCATCTTTCTATTTTCCGGGTATTTCGTTTTTAGCGGCGGCGTTTCTATCTGCTGTTTGTTTGATGATATTCATTCCGGTGGTACGCCGATATGGATTAACTAATTTAGGAAAAAAAGTTGTTGGAGATTAATTTCAGGCGTTACCATAGATTTATTGGTTGGACTTTGGTCCTACCTTTTATTGCATGGTCTGTGACAGGTGTTTTCTTTCTGCTGAGGCCCGCTTATCAAGACGCCTACGCACCATTGCTCATAAAATCTTATCCGCAAACCCAGCTTATCCAAATCCCCGTCTCTGATGATTGGCTGGAGTATCGCTATCTTGAATCGATACTTGGGCCGCATCTGTTGGTGCGCAGCAGTTCGGGCTGGCGTCACCTAAACCCAGTTTCTGCAGCTGATTATCCTGCGCCTGGGCGTGTTGACTTAGAGCGACTGGTCAACGATGCTATGGATGCGAATCGAGAGCGCTATGGGCAATTAACCGGCGGCAGCGATCTTATGTTTGAGACCGATACCGGCGCTGAAATAACAGTGGAATGGAATAACTTTTCGCTCAAGCAGCGGGGTAGAGATACCTATTGGATAAATCAGGTCTATGACATTCACTACCTACGCTGGAGTGGTATTTCTTGGTTGGATAAAATTCTAGGTGTGGCAGGTTTACTTTTGCTAATATTCATGACTGTTACGGGTATTCGCTTACTCCTCAAAAGCCCGGCTCACTAGATTGTCTATGGTGAACCAACCGTTTACCTCAGAGGCTAGTATTCACGGCGGTTTAGGCTTGACACACCTATATCTAGATGGTTTCATCATTTCTACTTTAGGGACGTCATACTAATTAAAAAAAAGGTTGAACTATGAAGATTCATTGGCTGCTATTGGCAATCTCAGCACTAACGGTAAGTTGCTCTCCTTCCGAACCTACTACTGAACCGCAACCTATGCAGGTTGCAGAAGCGGCAGAATCAGCAGGCAGCGATATTCCTCGCGGGCCAAACGGAAAGCCCGATTTTAATGGTATTTGGCAGGTCTTAATGAATGCCAATGATAATCTTGAGCCAGCTCCTCCAAAAGCTGCTTACCATTTAGTTCCTGGTGACTTTGTGCCGGTTCCTGGGCCAGAAGTTGTGGCTATGGGTGCTATTGGTGCGGTGCCTGCTAGTTTTGGTGTTGTTGAAGGCGGTGCTATTCCGTATAAGCCAGAAGCTTTAGCTAGAAGAGACGAAAATAGAGAAGATTGGATAAACCGGGATCCGGAAATTAAATGCTACATGCCCGGTGTGCCCCGAGCTACTTACACGCCTCACCCCTTTCAGATTTTTCAAAGTGAAAGTGCATTCTTCATAGCCTATTCATTTGCTGGCGCTGTAAGAAACGTGTTTTTGGAAGATCCTGGTCCTGCTCCACTTGATTCATGGATGGGTCAGTCTTTTGGCTACTGGGATGGTGATACATGGGTTGTCGAAGTAGTTGGGTTGAACGACCAAACTTGGTTCGATCGCTCAGGTAATTATCATACCTACCAGTTAAAGGTCACAGAGCGTTATACCCTTGTTAGTGAAAATGTCATTGAGTATGAGGCTACAATGGAAGACCCGGACATTTTTGAGCGTCCTTGGACCATTAAAATGCCAATCTACAGACGTTTGGAAGCAGGCTACGAACTGCCCCAGTTTAAGTGCGTAGAGTTCGTAGAAGAAATGATGTATGGCAAATATCGCAAGGGCCGTGAGTCAGAATTAGGCTTTTAGATCGGAGTCGGCCACGGTAAGCCAATAAAAATGGCTCGGTTTACCGTTTAGGGCTTGGATTTAAGCCGGTGCCCTGTATAGAATGTAACTTTAGATTAGATAGATAATAGATGAAGGCAGGCAAGTCCTGTGATCTGCTAAATTATTGCAATGAATTGCAACAAAAGGTGAATATTATGAAGATCAAATTACTCGCACTAGCTGCTGTAACCGCTATTGGGGTTGTCGCTATCAACCAGCCAACGACTGCACACCATGCCTTCTCTGCTGAGTTTGATGCGAATCTGCCTGTTCGATTGGGTGGTCCTATCACTCGCGTTGAGTGGATTAACCCACACACGTGGATTCACTTGGAAAACAGCGACCCTGAAGCGACTCGTGATTCAGGCCCTTGGATGGTAGAAGGTGGTACGCCAAATACATTGCTGCGTCGCGGTATTAACCGCAACACTTTAGTGCTTGGTACTGACATCGTTGTTACCGGCTACCAAAGTAAAGACCGTCTTTGTGCGCCAACATGTCGTGCTAACGGGCGTGATATTACTTTCCCTGATGGACGTAAATTGTTCATGGGCTCATCTGGTACCGGCGCCCCGCGTGATGGTTCAGATGCTGGTGAAAAGTAGTAGAATAGCGCATGCTTGATTGATTGACTTCAGGTTCTAAAAAAGCCCGCTTTAGCGGGCTTTTTTTTGATCTGATTTTTAGGTGTCACAGTGTTTCTATCAAAAGTCTTGAGCGTCTGGTGCTGCAGTTATTTATTAGTATTTGATTTTAGGGTTATTAGTCGTTCATCTTCAGGTTTTTCATGCAGGAAAAAGTCGCAGTAAAAACTCCTAGGGATAAAAAAAGGGGAGCAAGTGCCGGTGTTGGTTATGAGAATAGCGAGCGAGAATGCAGCAAGAATGCAAAAGTGCTAAGGGAGTGCCTGCCGTGAGCCTCGTATTGAAGTAGACCATGCGCCGCCTTTTTCAGGCGCTTGTTGGCTGCTGATCTTGCAAAGCACCTTAATCAACAATTGAGTCTAGCTGTCGGTCGAAAGTTCCGCCGTCTCTAAAAACAGTAGAGCTTACATAAAAGCCAGAGGTGTAAAGCCTCACCGTGACAGTGTCCAAACTTCGGTTTTCCCAGAACCAGCCGTGGATACCTGAGAATGGCGCATGAAAAGAGCCCATCTGGCGAGTGTTGTTTCCTTGTTCGAAACTCTCCGCGTACTCCTCATCGAAACCTGCCGGTTCTGCATGCATGTCGTAATAGACTTCTCCGTCTGCTACCCAGCTAAAGACCATGGCAGCCTCTAAATCCATCAAATATTTATATTCTACCGACTGAAAAGCGCCGAGCTCAAACTCGACAAAATCGGTTCGGTGGACTTCTAGCTGTTCTTCAAAGGGGTTTGCGTCTTTAGACAGAACGGTCAAGCCAAGAGCCTCACCCGTGCCCAAAGGATCTGAACCAAATTCAGCTGGCAAGATCACCGTTATCGTAACAATTGCTGCTACAACTAAGGCGATTGCAGAGGCTTTTAAAATGGATTTGGGGTCTGGAGCATTGACCGGTATATCGTTTGACATGATTTTTCTCTATTACTGAATTTAGCTAAAGTGCGATTTTACCAAGGAGCTAATACAAAGGCTGTAAAACATAGGCGCTTATTTGATATCCGGCGAGGAGAAAGCCGCCAGCCATCAATGCTGTGTTAGTGATGAAGGCATGGCGAAGATAGCTTATCGATGTGCGCCATAAGCTCAACAAAATGAAGACCGCCGAAAGCGCCAGTATCTGGCCTATTTCTACGCCGATGTTAAAACTGATTATGTTGGTGACTAAGCCATTGTCAGAGAGATCGAACTCCTGGAGCTTCGTCGCTAAACCTAGGCCGTGGAAAAGCCCAAAAACGAGCACTGCTATTTTAGTATTTGGTTCAAATCCGAACACTCGCTTGAAGCCGTCAATATTCTCAAATGCCTTATAGACAATGGATAACCCAATGATGGTATCGATGAAATAGGCATTTACTTGCAAATCAGCAATTACACCAAACAGGAGTGTAATGCTGTGACCAATTGCAAAAAGCGTTACGTATTGGATGACGTGCTTGGGCCGATAAAGGAAAAAAATCACCCCGACCAAGAACAGCAAATGGTCGTATCCGGTGACCATATGTTTGGCACCTAAGTACATAAACGGGAATATTGCCGGGCCATCAATCGCCTCTACGAAGCTCGCATCACTGCCTTCAATAGTATGGCCGAATGCGATCGCCGGCAGTGCTATTAGAAAAAGGCCTAAGCCTGACTTGATTAGGTTGGAAAGGTTGAATTGGCTTTCGTTCATTTAATCGGCTTCACTTTCTGCATCCGCTTCAATGTCAAAGCGATTATTGATGTCAGGATTGTAGGCTTGATGACAGGCTGTGCAAACGCTGTAGAGTTTGGCGCCGGCTTGGAAAAAATCATCTTTGTTCCGGCTTTCGGCGGCAGCCATTGCGTTAAGGCCAGCTTCGCTTAAACCTTCTGAATAGATCATCCAGGCGTCGTTATCTAGGGCGCGGCCGGGCAGGGCAAGCATATTGCCAGTCTCTACAATTACAGCGGCTTGAGCGCGAACAAAGGCCCAGCCTTCATCGGTCGTTGGATACAATTCTTCGTAGCCTGAGGCATCAAGTACCCAACCACCGGAATCCCATAATGTGTCCGAAGCAGGTTCTAAAACTAAGGCCATGACCTCTTTTACACTTAAGGTGGTATTAAAAACGGCAGAGGATTGGGCAGATTCCTCGGAGCTCTCTGGTGTGGAACAAGCAGCGAAGGGGATAATAGTTAGAAGGGTTAAAAGGTGTTTTAAGCTGGGCATTAGAATCTCTCTCAGTATCAGCGAACGGTGAAGCCAAAAACAGCAGAATGCTATACTACTAATTTTATTGCGCATGCTGCTATTATAAAGCTTAAGCCGCTTTAAATTAACAGTATAATTCTGCCTTAAAATGCCTATTTTATCCATCGAATGCGGCGAAATCCCGCAACAAAAAGGACACCATGAGCGATTCAAATCAGCAATTAGCCTCTCCTTCACGCATTGCTCGAAGACTTAACGGTTTTTTGAGCAGCATTAGAATCTTGGGTGCGTTGGCAATCCTCATGGCAACCTTCTCCAGCGCGACCCTGGCCGAGACAAAGACGATGGCGACGGACTCTTTGGTTAAAATCATGAAGACGCCAGACTCCGGTATTCAACCGAGAATGCTGACAGGCCCCGACGGTCAGGTGCATTTGCTGTATTTTAAAAAGCGGTTAAACCGGCCTGATGCCAGAGAGGGGAATCTTTACTACCGCCAATACGATGAGCAACAGGGGGGCTTTGGCCTTCCCGTTAAAGTCAGTAGCGGCGCATTTCCTGTGCAAACCGTCTCTATTTCTCGCGCGTCGATGGCGATTGATGGCGAAGGTCGAATACATGCCCTTTGGTATTTACCCAAAAACGCTCAATATTACTATGCACGCTCTAACGTCGAGCGAACCCAGTTTGAGGCTCAACGTGCGATGGTTAGCCAGCACACGCTAGGCATCGATGCAGGGGCGGACATTGCAGCTCGAGGCAATCAGGTAGCGATCTTTTGGGGGGCTGGCGATCTAAGTCGTGAGTATGAGCGGACTGTGTTTACGAGGCTATCCGGCGACTTTGGCGAAACCTTTGGTGCCGAACTGCAAATTGGCAACCCAGATTTAGGTGCGTGCGGTTGTTGTTCATTGGCGGGTGATTTTATAGACGATGATAGTTTGCTAGTGGCTTACCGGTCAGCGCTGGCTGGGGTTGGTAGGCACATGCAGATGCTGACGGCACAAGGGTTAAGCGATGGCATTAGCAATGCTTATTACGGTGAAACTCACAAGTTGCAGCAATGGGAGGCTTCTTTTTGCCCATTGAGCACAAATGATATAAGCGCAGACAGTGATGATCAGCTGTGGTTGGTTTTCGAAACCCAAAGCCGGATCGTGCAGCTTGGATTTGCTGAAGGGGTAGTGCCAACGTCGGTGGCAGAACCTTTTACGGAAACACGACAGAAGAATCCGGCTATAGCTATTAACGGTTCAAATCAAAGGCTTGTTGTTTGGGCAGAGGCTATTAGTCATAGCCGCGGAGGCCGGTTAAATATGCGCTTGTTTACGGCTGATAGCTCAGCTCCAGAAGTAGTGCTTAGCGAAGAAATTAATCTTGATGACTTTAGTTTTCCAGCGGCTACAACGCTGAGCAATGGTGGGTTTTTGGTTGTTTACTAAGGCGTTGACAATCAGCTTATCGAGGAATAGGTATTTGCTGTCTGATTAATTCTGTTTCTAGGCGCATCATCTGCTGCCGAGTTGCTTCCTGCTGGAGTTGTCCCTGCTTTTTGATGGAGTTTTTTAGACTTTCCCCCTGAGACTGAATGAGTGATTGCTGTTCTAAATCTGCTAGCCTGCGATCTAGGATTTGCGTGAGTGAGCGTTGAATTGATTGATTTAATAATGTGCCTCCTTCGAGCGTGTTGAAGGCTGAGACAACATATTCTGTTCGCTCTTTTAAGGCATTCTCACCGCAGCTGTATTCAACCCCGACCATAAGCGCTAAAAACTCTTTTGAGTTATCAGTCGAGATATCTTCTAGATTTTGACCTGGTTTTCCATTGCGTGCAGAGGAGTTTTGAGCGGTGATAATGAAGTCTTCTCTCCATGTCTTTAGTTTCTTGCAATGGCTGATATAGCTCGCCAATATTTCGCCGTCTATAGCGCGGAGAAACTCGTCACACAGTAGGGCTGCCGCTTCGCCCAAATTCATGTTGAAGCTACTCATACAATTTAGCGCCTTAGCATCGAGATCAGTTAGGGCTGTGTTGGCTGATTCGAGATCTGCCTTGACAGACTGGATTGCCGCACCCATCAATGGAGATTGGGCCGAGCTGATGCGACTGCCTCCCGAGACGGCCACTAGGGTAACTATAAGTAGGTTGGTGATAAATGTGTTCATGGCAGTTTAGTCATAAAGTTCGAAGCGTTTTTCCCACTTTTTAAACCTTTTACGGCAATATTTATCCAGCTTTTTCGGTGTCGCAAAAAATAATTCGCTGGCATCTGCGATACTCTCATCAAACTCGCAAAAATCATTATCGTATTCTCTGCAAACCCATGGTCTTGTTTCGTAAATTCCGCACTCGCCACGATCCCCTAAATGCATGCAGCGTGAGCTGATGTGCAGGAACCAGCCGTCGGCATCTTTAAAAATATTGATGTTCTCGTGGGATACCTGCCAGATTAAATGATCGAAGTCTTCTTTGGATTTCGGGGTGGGAATTTTTTGGTTGATTGAATTGCAGCAAATAGATTTTTTGCAATTCGTGCACTTTTTGTCTATGTCGATTTTGCCTGCATTGCTGACATCTTGAATTTGTATTGCATCTTTGGCGTTCATTAAATTCCCCGGCTCTGCTAACAATGACTCCCGTGACACTATTATCACCATCTAATGTAGGGAATGCAAAGCGCAACCACAATAATCTTAGGTCGCTATTACTCTGACTTTACAAGTTGCTTGCTCCTCTCCACAATAGAAATAGCTTAATCATTTAAATTAAGTCAATTAGCTTGGATGAGTTGTTGAATGATTAAAAATCTAAATCACATAGAAATCTAAAAAAAGGTTTCTTTTTACCGAGTCGTACTACTTATTTCCAGCTTGTATTACCGCTCCGTACTATTTTATTGGACAGTGCTATGAACTCCCATAACATCACGCTCTCACTTTTTTGCGCGCTGAGCGCGCTGCTTAGTTCTTGTTCCACCGACGAGGCAGTGAGTACCTCTGGAATGTTGGCTCAAGATTCACCTGATACGGTTGTCAGCATTGCAGTCTTGTCTACAAAATCGTGGTTGGTGACCGGAGGTGATGCGCTGGTTGAGGTCTTGTTAGATGAGAGTGTGAATCCGCAGTCTTACACTGTGAAACTGAATGGGACAGATGTCAGTGCCCTTTTTGTTACAGTATCTGCCCGCAAACGTCAGGCGTTACTAACTAATTTGCCAGAGGGTGAGAGTCAGCTGTCAGTTGAAATCGCAAGTGGGGGCGCTCAGGAGACTTTGATACTTACAAATTACCCTAGCAGTGGGCCTATTATTTCCGGCCCTCACGAGGCTCCATTTATTTGTCAGAGCAAAGAATTTAGATTGGTAACCGGGGAGCCGCTCGGGCCCTCGACAGATTTGAATTGCTCCGTGGAGCGTCGTATAGATTATGTTTATTGGTCGGATCGAGATTTCCAATTCAAACCTTATTCGCTTTCGGAGGTATCTGAGCCGCCAGTGGATATGGGGTATGTAGGCGAAGGCGTCGAGACGCCATTTATCGTTCGAGTTGAAACAGGGGTGGTAAATCGAGCAATTTATGAGATTTCGATGTTGCATGATCCTTCAGATGGACCGCTTGATCCTTGGCGAAAAAGTGCTTCGTGGAATAATAAATTAGTTTACACCCACGGTGGGGGTTGCCGGAGCGGATGGCATCAGCAAGGGGTTGTCACCGGTGGGGTGTTGAAAAAAGGCTTGCTAGAACAGGGCTATGCCTTGAGCTCTTCGACCTTGAATGTGTTTGGTCAAAACTGCAATGACCTGCTAGCTTCTGAGACCCATATTATGTTGAAAGAAGTTTTTATAGAGCACTATGGGGTGCCAACGTACACGGTGGCAACCGGCGTTTCCGGTGGATCCTATCAGTCCCAGCAAACAGCTGATAATTATCCTGGGGTTTTTGACGGCATTATTGTCGGCTTGAGCTTTCCCGATGTGACCTCCTCGACAATTTTCACGCTGGCAGATGCGCGGCTGCTAGATTACTACTTTAAAGAAGTGAATCCGGACGGGTTCACCGTCGAGCAAGAGCGAGCTGTTGCAGGGTTTGCAGAGCATGCAAGCATAGCGAGTCTTAGCCGTGGCGCTGCTCGTTTGGACCCGGTGCTCACCCTTGGAGGGACCAGCGAAGAGCAAGGTAGTGAGTTGAGTGTGAGTGCGCTTGAGGATCTACGCTACAGCACTTCTAACCCTGAAGGACTAAGAGCTACCGTTTATGACCATACGGTTAATGTTTACGGTGAATTAGAAAATGCAGCAATTGCACAGCGACCTCTGGATAATGTAGGCGTCCAATACGGCCTCGCTGCCTTTAGAGAGGGGGAAATATCTGCTCAGCAGTTTATAGATCTAAATCGTGATATTGGTGGTTTCGATAGGGATATGGAGCACGTGGCACGCAGGCACTCAGCTGATGAATATGCCAGTAAGCGAGCTATACAGTCAGGGCGTGTTTTGTTTGGAGGTGCTGGGCTTAGTAGTACTCCGATAATTGACTATAGAAGCTATCTAGACCGGAATGAGGGCGGTGATATTCATATGATTGTTCATCAATTCGCGACTAGAGAGAGATTGGTTAATGCTAATGGTCATGCAAGAAATCAAGTTATGCAAATTGGCGGAAGTTGGGGTTTTACTGAGGATTCTCCAGATCTGGGAGTGCTGTTTAACAGTATGGACCGTTGGATATTAGCGATACAGCAAGATGAATCAGGTTTAAGTGAATCTGAAAAGGTGGTGATTAACAAGCCAGCGGATTTGACGGATGGCTGCTGGGACAACAGCCGTTCGACCCGAATCAAAATTAACCAGGAGATGAGTTATGACGGGGACAATGAGTGCGCTCAGTTGTACCCAGCGTATTCAACGCCAAGACAAGTGGCCGGTGCCCCTGTTGCCAATGACGTGATTAGCTGCCGACTACGGGGGCTCAATGCGGCAGACTATTTAGTGGAATTCAGTCAAGAGCAACTCGCGGAATTGGTAAGTATTTTTGTGCGAGGTGTTTGTGACTGGAACGCCCCGGATAGCCACGGCGTTTTTCACCAAGGAACCTGGCTTTCATTCGGACCGTCACCAGTAAATCGGCTGCAATAAGATCAGATTTTTTCTGTGCTCTAGGGTTTAGGTTGGCCTAGCACCAGTATCATGCAGCGTTTTAGATTTTTTATTACGCCTAAGATTTCAAGGTTTTTTTGCTGTCAGCCGAAAATCTTAAAGGTGATGAGTATAAGAAGGCTAAGCATGATGCTTAGCAGCCATTCCAAGCTGGCCTTGATGTCAATGCTTGCAAAAAGCTTTATCGACACCCTCGTGCCGGCGATAAAAGTGGCGAAGCCCTGGCTGTATATTGTGTACGTTAGCCATGCGTGTCGCGCTAAGAAGGAGAGGCGATTACGTCAAATAACCCTGCCTGTTAACCTGCTTCGTCTAGCTCTTGTTGATCTTTTTTGGATAATGTCGGTTTTATATCCGTGTTCTTATTATTTATCTGTTTTCCTCGGTGATAGTGCAAGCTATTTTCGGTCACAGTTTAAGTGATTCTTTACTATGGCTAGCGGCAGGTTTGCTACTTCCGCTGACTGGTAACACAATGCCTCCTGATTTTATTTTGTTGAATTATTCCCTAAGACTTATCTCATGTAAATTTATGGATGATAAGCTTGGCTATACAGTTGCTTGGGCCTTGCTTTCATCTTGGCACAGGACTCGTTGCTCTTTTCATTATTCCGGTGGTTTATCTAGCTATTGCTCCGAGTATTTTCGCTAATAGTGAATAACCAAGTATTCTGTTAAGTGGTTTTCTTTCGGTCTTTCCTTCTACCTTCTTTCTCACATCCCTTTTCGTTTTTATTCGTCGTTCGTATCAATCTCTCTGTCTCACTCATTGGGCGGCTTTTGTTTCCACTGTGATGCTGCACTGCGATGCAATTCATGTCGTGTTGCTTTGGTAGTCGCTGGCGTAGAGAGTTTGTAAGTTGCTTGGAAAGTTGCTTGGAAAGTTGGTTTAAAGTGTAACAAATCCAGCTTTTTCAGAGGCCGATCTGTATTATGAAGCAATTAGCTAAAAAGCCATTAACCTTAAATCTGTTATTCTGCTGCGTTGAGACTTGAAATGGTAGGGTAGCTGGTTTAGTTTTAAGAGCATGTGTTTGGAAATAGCTTAAAAAGCAGCAGCCGAGGAGAAAGGCAATGAACACAAGAACGAAATTATTGGCACTATCGTTAAGTACGGTTTTGGCGTCTTTCACAATGGCCCAAGACTATGAGCCTCCGCGCACGGTATCGGGGAAGCCCGATCTGCAAGGTAACTGGACTAATGCAGCTTTGACGACCATGCAGCGATCATCCTCCTACGAGGAAGTTGGCCTTGTAATTCCGGCGACTCGTATTGAAGAATTGACGGCCAATCATCATCAAAACGTCAGGCAGGCTACTGATGACGGACAGATTCAGGGCGAATTGCCAACTGGCGAAGACCTCGGAAAAGGCCGTGGATATAATGCTTTTTGGGTGGACCCAGGGTCACGCTTTGGTCGTGTAAACGGCGAGGCAAGAACGTCGTGGATCACCTACCCAGAGTCAGGAAGGATTCCATTTTCTGAGCAAGGAAATTTGCTCAGACAGCAAAACAGGGCAACGTTTTCTGGCAATGATGGGCCCGAGGGTCGCGCGTTAGGCGAGCGCTGTCTTATCGGCTTCGGCAGCACCGGCGGCCCGCCAATGAATAACGTTCTCTACAACAACATGTATCAGATAGTACAAACCGATGATTATCTAATGATAATGGTAGAAATGGTCCACGATGCGCGGATTATCCCTATTGCGAAAGATCACCGCCCAGACGCGCATGCGCCATGGTTAGGCGATTCTGTTGCTCATTGGGAGGGTGATACCTTGGTCGTTGAAACTATCAATTTACATCCACAGCAAGCACCTCGTAATGCGGCTCCGCTATCTAAGCAAGGGCGAATTATTGAGAGATTTAGTCGAGATTCAGCTGAGCAAATTCTTTATCAATTCGAGGTGATTGACCCGGTTTATTACACCGAGTCTTGGCGCGGCGAAATAGGGTTTAACGCAACAGAAACTAAGCCTTATGAATATGCCTGCCACGAGGGTAACTACGGTCTTCCTGGAATCCTGGGCGGTGCGAGACGCTTAGAGATGGATGCCAGCGATTAATTGTTATTGATTAGATGGTAGAAGCTAGCGGGCTCTGTGCTTGCTGCCATTTAAGTAAAAAAGGTGAGCATTATTCGAGGTTCGCCTTTTTGTTTAAACGTGAGTCTGTGACTGCAAGGGGGCAGGATAAACACACTAAGCTGTGACAAGTGATGTTTGGCTGTGCGGCCTCAGGCAGTTTGCCCGTCAGCTAATTTTCAATCCTCTGCCCAGAATTTTGTCATTTTCATGAATATAAAAGAAGCATACTAAGTTATTAGTAAGAGTCCAGTTATGGCGTCCATGCCAGCAGTAAAACGGAAATGGCCGAAGAGTTCAATATTTCCATAGCCAACGCTTGTATAGTTTGTAATCAAAAAATAAATGCAGCCCATCAGGCTACCGTCGAAGTTCCCTTCTAAGCTGCCAAAGTCTCGGTAAGTCACCCTTAAATAAAATGCAATGCCGAACAGCCAACCCTCAAGGATGCGGGCGCAGATGGCACCAAGTACAGCGATTACGATTTTTAGCCTGTGTTTGATCTTTATTAGTCTAGAAATAAGGATTCACAGTAAACGTAGTGCCTTATAGTGAATGACTACTGCTGCTGAAATTGAAAAGCTATTGGTAAGAAAAGTGATAAATATATTGTTTCACTTTTTAACGTTCAATTACCGTTGCTGATCTTGCAGAACCAGTTATAGCGGCTGAGTTAAATTTGGGTTATCAAAAAAAGTCCCTTAAAGGAACGAGTGTAGCAATTAGATCGGCTTGATAGCCTATTTTATGTCAGCTTTGGCGCGTTGCTTTGGCGCGTTGCTTTAGCGCTTTGAAGAGGCTGAAAAAACTAATTATCAACCAATATACGTCTATGATAAACGACCATAGGTTGAAGGTGAAAGCGAGGGAGGCGAGGATCGATATAGCGTTTATGGCATTAAAAGCACTATAAGCTAACTGTGTATTTTTTAGTTTTTCTAGCGGCAGCAGCGCATAGCATCGCAATATGAGAAGCACGCTAATGTTCCCCACTAACGTCAGACCAAAGATAGTCCATCTACTAATTACTCTATGCCTGCGCGAAGTTTTGTCACTGAGAAAATAGTTTTTCACGGTTTACCCCTTACCTGTTTGTATCGACAAGGCTTTAAGATCAAGCTAATGTAACAATTCTCTGTTTTGAATGGTTTGTACAATGAGAGTTGGTTTTTTTATCGAAATTAAGAGATTGTTTGTGTTATGAGAGTGCTGTGGGTTTTGTTATGGGTTGGATTAATTGCGGCCTTCAGCGGGGCTGCTTTTTCAGCTGAAAAACCGAAACTCGACAAAAGTCAGGCTGTTCTGCGGCAGTTGGAATTACTGCAGGTGCGTATTACTGAATTAGAGTCCGATTCGGGGCCTTACGACACGCGGTTGCTTGAACCTTTACAAGCCCTTTCTGAACTTTATTTAACTGCGGAGGACTTCGAGGCTGTTGCTGAAATTCAAAGCAGGCAATTGCAAATCATGCGGGCGGAGTTAGGCCTCGACCATCCAGATAATATTGCCATGGTGAATTCTATTATTAGCAATAATATCCGGATGGCTCAATGGTCCGAGGTTGAAGATAGTCTTGAACACATACGTTATTTGGAGGGTGTAAATGTTCAGGGCAATCCGGAACCACTATTACGTGCCATAGAAGCCCAAGCCTCTTGGAGTATTGCTCAGATAGCGGTGGCGGAGCCTCGATTGCGGGCGAGAAATTTATTGGATGCCCGTGAGTCATATAAAGATATTAAAGAACTTGCCCAGGATGCTTTCGGCGAAGAGAATAGTGCTATGGTGCCATGGCTTTACAAGAGAGCTGTTAATTTATTCCAGATAGTGGCGGCTCTAAATAGTGACAGCGGTTTGGCTGGGGACACGTTAGCCAGAGTGATTCAATTGGATGGTGTGGCCCGGTTAGAAGCTTATAATTCTCGCGCTCGATTCGCAGGCGGTTCTTTTTTTGACCGCAATCCTCAGATACCTGTTCTGGATAGCGATGCTCTGATCGGTGAAGCGTACCTTAGAGATGCTTTGGCGGAATTAAAAACTATAACGGAGATGTTAGACGAGTCAGGCGACATAGAGGCGCAGGCGATGAGCCATGTTTACTATGGTGATTTCCGTATTCTTGTAGGTTTAGGCTCTGGTAAGAAAAGCTATCTCAAAGCCCACGATTTATTAAGAGAAGCAGGTATCAGCGAGGGTCGAATTTCTCAGTTTTTTGATGTGCCCCGAATCATCCCCGCTGAGGTATTTTCGTTTAACTTAGCTCAGGCGGAGACTGCGAACAATACGGCTATGGTGCAATCGATCTCCGATAAAAGGGTATTAATAAGCGAATTTACGGCGTTAGAGGAAGACGCAGGCAATGTCAGTATGCCCGCCTCTTTTACAGGTCGCTGGGGACTTAAGTTGCCCTCAGATGTGGTTGAGATGACGGTTAATGTGAGTTCAAGGGGGGTGGTTTCTGCTCCTAAGTTTGTGGCCGCTTCATCGGATGACAAAAGTATCAGGCGCAAGGCCCTTCGTTCGGTACGGGGCTTAAGGTTCCGGCCACGATTTGAAGACGGTAAGGCGGTTCGCGTGCGAGGGATGAAGCTCTCGTATCGTTTTGAAGAGGGCTCAAATTAATTCACACGGGACAGGCTAGACTAGAGCTGGATAAAGGGACGCGAACAGCAATGTGGCCATTATATAGTTTAAAGCTTTAAGCCTGGCTGAGCTGGAAAGAAACAGCTTAAGTCGTATTTCTGTAGCGGCCAGGACACTTAAGCACGAAAGGCTTATCAAGCTAAAAAAAGCTGTTACCTGAGCGATTGCTTGCACGATTTGAGAGGGCGCATACACGGTGTTTGCGGTTAACTTCATCGTCCATACCTTTGGATTCATCGATTGGAATAAAGCAGCCTGCAGGAAAGTAAGCTGTTTGTATTGTGGGCGGCGACTACGTTTAATCTTAACGATAATTCGATGATATCTTTAGCTGAGAATCGCCTGCGGCTCAATACTAACTGGACTGATGAAAGTGGTTTGGTGTTTGACTCCTTGGGGCTTCAGAGATCTTATCAGGGTAAAGAATTACAGTTAGGTTTAGTCAGAGGCAATACTTCAAATTTGGCTTTTATGGATTCTAGTCAATTTCTTGGCTTTTCTTTGGAGAGCTCTGTCTTTACAAGGACTGATCTCGATCAGAGTGTAGGTACTGAAATTGTGTTATTTTTTCTAACTCGTAGTCAAGTAGAGATATTCCGAGATGACAGGCTTCTCTATAGCGGGTTTTATGATATAGGAAATCGCACACTTGAAACTTCCTCATTGCCATCTGGCTCTTACGATATTGAGATAAGAATCACCAATGTTACTGGTGGAATAAACATAGAGGAGCGATTTTTTCGAAAAACAACAGGCTTGGACCGAACGACCAAATACTTTACTTTCTTCAAGCCGGTGAGGAAGTGATAGCGAGATTGGTCGCTTTGATGCCGGACAGCGAGGGGAAAATTCTCAGGGCCGGAATCAATAGCCGACGTTGTAAGCACAGAGACGGCGGATGACGCCGCGCTTATTATAAATATTGAGCGCCGATTGATTCGCAAATATTAAATCACCAGTGATGTTGATAGATTAACTGGAGTCTGATATTCAAAAATGCTAATTTCCTACAGTTGTAATTTTGAGAGTTAATAGTGGGAAGCTAGATGTGAGTACAGATGATATTTTTATGACTCTGGCTAGCTGTGCCTTTTTTATGGGCTTAGTTGCGTGGGTATCTTATCTCAAGACACGCGGTGAGGTGAGCACAAAAGATGGCTATTTCTTAGCGGGTCGAGGACTGAGTGCAGTCTTTATTGCTGGCTCTATGTTGCTCACAAATCTGTCCGCTGAACAGTTAATAGGCTTGAACGGATCGGCCTATGGATATAATCTGAGTAGCATGGCGTGGGAAGTCACAGCGGCGTTTGCGACTATCTGCATGGCCTTTATCTTTCTTCCGCGCTATTTGGCTGGCGCTTTTACGACTTTGCCACAGTTCCTAGCCGACCGCTTTGATGACGGCGTTCGCAGGATGTCGGTGGTTCTGTTCATGGTAGGCTACGGCTTGATCACCATTCCTTCGGTGTTGTATTCGGGCTCAATAGCCGTCCTTCAGTTATTTGATTTGCCTTCTTTGTTTAATATTAGCTACAGTGCAGCGCTGCTGGTGACGATCGTTACCATCGGTTGCACCGGTTCGCTCTACGCGATTTTTGGCGGTCTAAAAGCTGTTGTAATTTCGGATACCTTGAATGGCGTCGGGCTTTTGATAGTCGGCCTTACTGTGCCCATTTTGGGCCTTTCTTTGCTGGGTCAGGGAAGCATAACAGAGGGTTTGGCTATTATTACAACAACCGACACGCATAAGTTAAATGCGATTGGCGGTGCATCAGACCCAACCCCGTTTGGCACAATTTTTACGGGAATGATTTTCGCAAACCTATTCTACTGGTGTACTAATCAATATGTAATTCAGCGAACTCTTGGTGCCAAAAACTTAGTGGAAGGTCAAAAAGGAGTGTTGTTTTCGGGTTATTTTAAAGTGCTAGTGCCTTTTATGATGATGATCCCCGGCGTAATTGCCTATCATCTGTATGGTGAGGGTTTGAGCTCAATAGATTTGGCCTACCCTCGCCTGATTCGCGATGTGTTGCCGGTATATGCCACAGGCTTTTTTTTGGCGGTACTGCTTGGCGCGGTTTTTAGCTCATTCAACTCCTTATTAAACAGTGCTGCAACCCTGTTTTGTTTAGATATTTATGCGCCAATGCAAAAACAAGAGCCTTCTGATGAGCAGTTGGTGAAAGTTGCAAAAATAGCCAGTGTCGCGATTGCGCTTTTCTCTTTTGTAGTTGCGCCATTGTTGCAGTTTGCGCCTGAGGGCCTTTGGCAAATTATTCGAATATTCACTGGGTTTTATAATATACCGGTGATTTCTATTGTCATTGTTGGGTTGTTTACCAAGCGAGTGCCAGCACTTGGTGCCAAGATTGCGATAGTATTTCATATTATCGCCTATGGTTTATTTCAATTCGTGCTAGTGGATTATACGTCGTTACACTTTCTTCACTTATACGCTATTTTATTTGTGATCGAGGTTAGCATCATGCTCGTCGTAGGCGCAGTTAAACCGCGAGCTAACCCTTGGACTTATACTCTGCAAAGCAAAGTAGATCTAACTCCTTGGCATTTAGCCGGCCCTTGTGCCTTTACCTTGTTCTCCGCAGTCGTATTTCTTTACTTGTTGTTCTCCAAAGTTGGGTTGGTCGATGGGATGAGTGCTTTGTTTTGGCCGCTGCTAGTGGCGCTGATAATCGCAAATGCGATTGTTTGGGTTCTTGGAGTTTATGATAAACTCCCCCGCATAATTCAGCAGCCAATGAGAGACATAAGCTAAGTGGAATATCCTAACTACGCGCGTGGCGCGTTACGTTTTTTTGATGCCCCCGCGCAGCAGCGTTCAATTGCGGCAAGTCATGTTCAGCCTAAGGTTATTAATGGCGCTGCATATCGGCTCAATCTGATCGGCTGCGGTATGATTGGTAGAGAACATATGCGCGTCGCTACTTTACTTGGCAAAGCCATTGTCAATGGGGTGTTTGATACCTCCGGTGAGAGTTTAGAAATTGCCAGCAAAGATTTTTCAAGCTATGCAAACACCGCGCTTGTTATATATGACAGCCTGGAAGAAGCTTGTTTTGACGAGTCGGTAGATGCTTTGCTGATATGCACGCCTAACTTTACCCACTTCGAGATACTGCAAACCGCAATTAAGTCTGGAAAAGCGCTATTTGTCGAGAAGCCTATGGCTACTAATCTGTTAGAGGCGACGATAATAGTAGCAATGGCGCAAAAATACTCCAATTGCATTCAGCTGGGAATGCAATATCGATACAAGTCCCAATACTCTGAAGCTTTTCATCTTATTAAGTCGAAGCAAGTGTTAGGAGATGTGAAGACAATTAGTATGTCGGAATATCGACCGCCTTTTTTGGATAAAGTAAATCAGTGGAATAAATTCAACGAAAAAAGCGGCGGCACCTTGGTGGAGAAATGTTGCCATTATTTTGATTTGATAAATATGATGGCTCAGTCCAGGCCGGTTAGGGTTTTTGCTAGCGGTGGCCAGGCAGTGAATTTTAAAGATTTTTTTTATCAAGGACATGTCTCAGATATTGATGACAATGCGTTTGTTATTATTGAGTATGATAACGGTATAAGAGCCAATTTTACCCTCAATATGTTTTGTCCTGAGCTTTATGAAGAGCTAATTGTTGTAGGAAGCAGCGGTCGAATTACTGCCTCGGAAAAATCTAGCTTTGTTGATGGCCGAGTTTCAAAAGCGACACTGGTTTTGGAGAACAATGCTGAGACTGGCGAACAGGTTTTTGATCTTACTTATGCTGATTTGGTCGAGAGGAGTGGGCATCACGGTGCAACATTTTTCGAGCATATGGCATTGATTGATAGACTTGATGGAAAACTCACCGACAGCGCGACACCGTTGCAAGGTTTATGGGCCCTGATTGTGGCTTCAGCAGCACAAGAGTCAATGATTAGCGGTGCCCCGATTATTATCGATGACTATATAACTAATTTAAATTTAGAGGATGCTTTAAAGTGACACCTACTGTGATCAAAGTTGGGGACAAGTCTATGCCAACAGTTGGCTTGGGCCTCTGGAAAATAGAAAAAGCTGATACCGCCGAAGCCGTGCGTCAAGCCATTGAAGTGGGGTATCGTCATTTAGACAGTGCTGCCGACTATGGCAATGAATACGAGGTAGGTCAGGGGATCGCTAGCGCTCTAGCAAACGGACTGTGCTCCAGGGAAGACCTATGGGTTACCTCTAAGCTTTGGAACACTTACCATAGCCCAGAACACGTTCAGGCGGCCTGCGAAAAGTCACTTGCTGATCTAGGTGTGGAATATTTAGATTTGTACCTTATTCATTTTCCTATCTCGCTAAAGTACGTTGATTTCGAAACTAGGTATCCACCTGAATGGTTCTTTGATCCGGAGTCTGAAAACCCCACTATGGAAATTGCACCAGTGCCTCTGATGGATACTTGGCGCGCGATGGAAGCCCTGGTAGAGAAAGGTTTGGTCAAGCAAATAGGTATTTGTAATTATAATTCGGCCCTGCTTCACGATTTGTTTTCTTACGCGAAAATAAAGCCTGCAATGCTGCAAGTTGAATCCCACCCTTATCTAACCCAAGAACGTCTTTTGCGTTTAGCGAGCGAGTATGGCTTGTCGGTCACCGCGTTTTCTCCGTTAGGTGCTTTATCTTATTTGGCATTGGATATGGCGTCATTAAGTGAGTCGGTATTAGAGCAGGGAGTTGTTCAGGCCGCGGCGAAGCGCGTGAATCGAACTCCAGCCCAAGTGATTTTGCGATGGGGGGTTCAACGAGGCACGGCTATCATTCCAAAGACAAGTAAAGTTGAGCGTTTAGCCGAGAATCTGGCGCTATTTGATTTTGAGCTTAACTCGGAGGAGATGAGTGCTATTTCTGATTTGAACTTAGACAGGCGCTTTAATGATCCCGCTGTTTTTTGCGACTCAGCTTTTAACAAATTCTATCCAATTTACGATTGAGGTATCAGTGAACTCATTTGCTCAGAAATTTAATGTTAGCGGCCAACAAGACTTCGCTGGAGTGGAATTCCCCCTGGCTTTAGTCAACAGTAAAAAAGATGCGTTGCTGCCTGAGATTTTGTCTAAGCTTGCGCTGCACCGTGATGAACTGCTAAAGCAACTATCAACCCACGGGGCAATTCTGTTCAGAGGGTTTCCCCTGGTAACAGCGGAGGATTTCGATCAGTTCATATCTGCATTTGACTTGCCTAATTTTACTTACAGTGAATCACTTTCAAATGCTGTAAGAACGAATCGAACGGAGAAAGTGTTTACGGCAAACGAAGCGCCTGCCAGCGTGTCTATTTTTCTGCATCATGAAATGGCTCAGACCCCAGTTTATCCGGCAAAGCTATTCTTTTTTTGCGAGCAGGCTGCGAATTCAGGAGGAGCCACTCCACTTTGCAGGTCGGATATATTGCTGGACCGTCTTAAAGAATTAGACCCGGAATTTGTATCCCTATGCGAAGGCTTGGGTGTTCGTTACTCAAACACCATGCCAGAGTTAGACGATGCTGAATCAGGACAAGGTCGAAGCTGGCACAGTACATTAAGCGCTGAGTCAAAAGAGGCTGCCGAGTTTAAGTTACAAGAACTAGGCTACGCATGGGAATGGCTTGGCAGCGGCGATCTAAGGGTTACTTCCCCAATTTTGCCCGCAGTAAAAGATTTTGCGAATGGCCGGAAGGTTTTTTTTAATCAGCTAATTGCCGCTTTTAGGGGCTGGAAAGACAGCCGCAATGAGAAGAGTCGCGCGATTACCTTCGGCGATGGCAGTGAAATATCACTAAAATCTATGACATCTGTCATCGCTCTTAGCGATGAGCTAAGTTTTGACTTGCCATGGCAAGCAGGAGATGTAGCCCTGGTGGATAATTATCTGGTGATGCATGGCCGCAGACCCTATGAGGGCCAACGGCGGGTGCTGGCGTCGCTTGTAGCTGGGCGTTAGTGGAAGTGCTGGTAATAGGCCGCATTAGTGCCAATCGTTTTTTGGCACTACCACAGTAGGGCAATGATTTTACCTAACGCGGTTATAACCTCAGGATCAATCTTGCCAGATCTAACGTATTTTCCAATTTCAGTAAAGGCTGCTTTGCCATCCTATGGGTCGCGATAAGGATGCTTCGAGGTGAGACTGATATAGGCTTCAGCAACAGCTAAAATGCGAACACCGACGGGTATATTTTAAGCTTTAATTCTTGTTGGGTATCCGTTGCCGTCATAATTTTCGTGGTGGCATTCAATCAGTTCAAGCATGCGTTTATTTTCATACCCGATATTACCCAGTCTTCGAGCGCCCTCTCTAGGGTGCATATAGATGTGGGTAAAGTCATCATCGGTTAGGCCTCCATTACTGTTAAGGATATTTTCTGGGATAATGGTTGTGCCTATTTCAGCTAAATATCCATCCTCCAGCGCATCATGGTTTCTTGATCAACTAAGCCCATTTGGTCGGCAATTAGATACGCAGTGATTCCTGTCAGGCCCGTTAACTCTGCCGAGCCATCGATACATTCTGTTGGCAATACAAGTCCCTCTGGAGAGGCCACCAACTTATCGACCTGGGTTTGAAGATCTACAAGCAAGGTAGTGGGCAGTTGTCTACAGTTATTAAGTGGGTTTTAAAAGCAACCACTTCATATAATTGAACATTGTTGCGACGGCCTCGCACGGTTAGGCCTCGCTGACTTTTAATAATAAGAGCATTTTCGGCATAGGCCACTTTGACCGCATCATTATTGAGTGCCTTTTCATTGCTAACTTCAGATGCGTCGCGGTCTGCTCTGGATCTCTCACTTGCAGTAGAAGTTTTGCCACCGCGATGCGCAGTGTAACGTCATCGGCATCGCGCTCAATTTTATTTACCAGGCCATTGATTGGGTCTACGGTTGACGAGTTTTCAAACCGAGTATAAAAGGCGAGGCCAGATATTGGTCTCATCTTGAACACATCGCTACAATCTTTATGGGTGGCTCGGCGATATTGACATAACCTGGTTCGCATAGACCTTCAATATGAGATGCCAAATTGACGGTAACCCCGAACGCGGCAAACGATAGGTGTTTGGCGCCGATGATGCCAGTTGTTGCAACGCCAGTGGAAATCCAGACTCTCATCAAAAAAGGATAATTGGAGTCGCGCATGCATTCCTGCATTTTTAAGCACAGGCTACAGCGAGAAGTGGGTGCTTCTCATGCCGAATGGGCGTACCAAATTCGGACATGATCCCATCACCTATGTATTTATCGATATGGGCAGTGTATTGCAGCAAAATAGTTTTCATATCCGCGAGATACTTGTTGAGCTCGGTAATAACCACCTCAGCGGAATACTCTTCTAAATAAGCGGGAAACCCTTTGAGGTCAGAGAACATCATGCTGATGCGACGATTTTCAGTTCGGATGCGATTTTCTACCATCGGTTTGATCACGGCGGGGTCCATAGTCAAGTAGAGGGCTCCTTCTTTAGACCTTAGTGTCTCAGTCATTTTGTCCTGTAACTCTCGGTGTGTGACCCTACTATGGCCGCAGTCAGAATCAGGAATCCCGCCCAAATCAACACTGAAGACCAGAGTCGAAAGACATCAGAAGTTCCGACAAACCTCTCGGGAACGATACTTGCGAAAATGAAGATGACTAAAAATGTAAAAAATCCCTTAATACCCCAGAGCGTATGTCAAGATAGTATGAAATGAGTAAAACCGGAAGGTAGAAGAAATTGAGGAATAAAAGCTTCGAATCAACCACCCAAACAATAGCCCTGACAACGGCGGGTATTACCAATATAAAAATGCCTTCAAAATTGTCGATTAGGCACTTTTTGATAGGTTCCCTGTTAGATCTGATTTGCGTGGTGAGAGAGCTGCGCTGTTTGTTATAATTGAGAGATGTTCACTATAACTAGGTTATTACTACAGCTTGACTGAAATCTCGGGCAAGATATGGTCTAAGAATAGGTAAATTTGGGTGGCATCTGATTTAGTTGGATCCAAGCAGACAACTTATGAGCACATTCTTCTATCCTAAAAACCTTCAGAAGGTGACAGATGGTACACAGCTTAAGAGAAACATCATTGTGGCTTGCAGTTAGCCCTCGCGTGGGTCTATTTTTGTCAAAAAAAGAACCAATACGTTGGCCGAATTTAAGATAAAAATGAACCTTGATCGGCATTATACTGAAAACCTAGTAATCAACTGTTTTAGAGACCTTATGACTTATTTTTACATCAACTTATCCTCTTTTCGGCTTCTGTGTTTGCTGCAGTTTGCCGCCCTCGTCAGTGCTTGCTCTGTTAATAACCTAGAAGACTGGCCTCATGATTTGCCTGCGGTTGAGAGCTTTGTCGCAGCTTATGACGCCGACCCCGTTAACCAGCAGCATCAAGAATTGGGCGTTTATCTCTACTGGGTCACCGCTTTCTATCAAGGGAACATTGCTTACCCCACAGGTTGGAACGATGTGGAGCGCATAATCTTGCAGGAGACTGGTGATGAAGAAGATGAAGATTTTTCAGAAAAGCTGCTTGATGTTGGTATTTCTATCGCTTCGGAATGGTCCAAAGATAACCCGATTAGAAAGATAGATAATCGGATGCTTTCAATGTGGGCTTCTATTCTACAAATAGCGCTAGCCGATGAAAAGCATCGACAAGCAGTTGACTTAATTGCAGAAGATATTGATGCTCTGTTTTCAGGTGATGTCGACGCCGCAAATTTAAATGACTCACACTATGAATCTCTGCTTGGATTGGAGTTGTTTGGGGGCTTCTAACTTTCGGTTTAACCCAGCCGGCCTCCAACCTGCCGTCTAACGCTCGCTATCTTTTTTTTGCTTCTTATAATCAGGATATACTGCCCAATATGAACGATTATTATTGCTTGATTCTCCGTATTTAGAAATTTTTTCTAAATACGTCTCTAAATTAGCATTCTAGCCATGTTTCCGGATAGCACAATCAGTCATGATATTGCAGAATCGCTGCGCATTGACATTCTCAAAATCGCTATAGACCAAGTGACAGATAGCCGTCTGAGAGAGACTTGGCTGCGCGCTCCGATACTAGTAGGAGGCAATTCGAGAAGGGCTTTCTCAACTAGAGTAACTAGGTGTGATTTGAATTTTGCTCGGTGGGGCGAGAGTCCAATAAGTTGAGGCCGCGGGCTTGGCGGTCCTCGGACCAATGTTGGAGTTGAACGATATACTTGTTCCCCACTTTGTCGATCAGTCTTGGAAACCTAACACACGCTAGCCTCGTTGAAGCAAGCTCAGCGGTATTGAAAGCCAGCCAAGATGAGTTGAACCAACTTCTCCGGATGGTCGTTAAGCTTGCTAAGAATCTGGTAGCCCTTGATTCGAGGCACAAGTTATGTCGGGACTTTCTAGAGTTGGTTGGAAACATAACAGGTAACCTTGTTATTAGATTGACCAGTAACGGGCTTTTTGCTCAACTTACTAATCACATGATGTGCCTAAGCATTAACTCGGAAATCCCAAGAAATTTGTCAGTCCAGATATTGCTAGCTTTAAAAATCAGTCTGAAAATTAGAGATTGGGAAATGGGCAGTGCAGCCATCAATGAACATTTTGATCAGCTTAGTACGGCGTCTGTCAAAGCTATCACAAAAAACTAGGCTATAACTAAGTAAGTGGTATTTCGCTGTGGCGCCATTTAATTTCTGTTCATCGATTTTAAAGTGGAGTGCGCAGAGGCTGGGGAAGATTAAGCCGTTTAGTTAAGTTCAAAGCAAGGGTCAAGTTCAGGATTTGAGCATAAGGCTAGACTGAATAAGTTTAAACAAGTGAACCATTGGCAAATATCGAAGAACGTAACGTAAAATAAAATTGAAGGTTGTGAAGGCGATATAAGAATTTGCAGCACAGCGGATAATTAAAAGGGGTTTTTGAATGAAGCGGATTTTATTACCAATCGGGATACTGGTTGTGTGCATTGTTTTTGCCGGAATTTTAGTGCGTTCGCCCACGGAAGTAGCAGAATCTTCTCCTGAAATAATTCCTGTGGCGGTTCGGGTCATTGAGGCGCAATTAGAGTCGGTGCAGTTGACAGTAGAATCGCAGGGGAAAGTTCAGCCCGCTCAAACCGCTTCAATATCGGCCGCAGTAGCTGGGCCTGTTGCTTGGATATCACCTGCAATGGAAGCCGGTGGGTATGTCATGATGGGTGAGCCACTACTGAGACTAGACTCGGTTGATTTTGAAACTGCCAGAGAGCGCAGCGCCGCAGCATTACAGCAGGCTGAAGCGGAATCGCGTTTTTCTGCCAGTGAGTTGGAGCGGTTTTTTGAGCTTGCTGAGAAAAATTTAGCCAGTGACTCTCAGTTGCAAGACACAAGACGTCAAGCTGAAGTGAATAGTGCTCGTCTGGTAGATGCCCAAGCAAGCTACCGGCAAGCCGAGCTGGACTTGGATCGAGCCGAAATCAAGGCGCCGTTTAACGCCATCATCGAGAGTCGGGATGTCGAGCTAGGGCAGTACGTGAGCCGGGCTCAATCTGTAGCCGTGGTTCACGGAGCCGACGAGGTGGAAGTTCGGTTGCCGCTTGCCATCCGCCAACTGGGTTATTTGGATATTCCCTTAGGCTCTCGCGGGGTGTTGTCAGGAGAGCAGGCGCCTAATGTAGCTCTGTTAGGCTATTACGGAGGCGAGGCACATACTTGGAAGGGGCAATTAGTCCGCACCGAGGCAGTTATCGACGCTAATAGCAACACCGTCCAAACCATTATCCGAGTCGATCAGCCAAAGTCTGCTGTAACCAATAATGTGAGCAACAGCCAGATCCCACTGCCTATAGGCTTGTTCGTTCAAGCTGATATAGTCGGCAAGCGAGTTGATAATTTAATCGTTTTGCCGCGATCAGTCATTCGCAACAACAATCAGGTTCTTGTTGTCGATTCAGAAAACAAAATGTACTACCGAGAAGTTGAGATATTCCGCTTGGAAGAGTCTCGGGTACTAATTAGCTCTGGCCTATTACCTGGAGAGCTCATTTGTACTTCGCCGATACAGGCAGTGGTTGAAGGTATGTCTGTTCAACCTATTATAGAAGTTATCTAATTATTGTCTGCTTTTAGGGCATATCACACAGTTTATCGAGGTTAGCTTTGAGAACCCCAATTGCATGGTTTGTTAGAAATCCGGTCGCTACTAATTTGATGATGCTCATTTTTTTGGTCGGTGGATTTATTGCCTACAACACAATTAATCAAGAAGAGTTCCCTGATATCGAATTCGGGCTTATTCAGGTTAGTGTTCAATATCTTGGGGCGACACCAGAAGAGTCCGAATCGGCTGTATGTTTGCGGATTGAAGAGGCGTTGGAAGGCACCGAAGATATTGATGTTTTCACAAGTACGGCAAGAGAAGGGGGTTGCGATGCCACGCTTAGCCTGGCAACTGGTGCTGACCTTAATAGCGTTCTCAATGACGTAAAGGGCAAAGTCGACGCCATTCAGACTTTTCCCATCGAAGTTGAGCGGCCCATTGTTCGTTCGTTCAGTGCCAGCGGTAATGTAATGACCATGGCTTTGTCATCAAAGACAGACGATGCCAATATCAAAGTGATAGCGGAAGAAATTCGTAACGACATCTTAGATTTACCTGAGGTTTCTACGGTAAACATCGAATACATTCGACCTTTTGAGATTTCAATCGAAGTATCCGAATACACGCTTCGTCAGTATGGTTTAACCCTCGATCAAATCGCTCTAGCAATTGATCGTGCTTCGCTTGACCTTCCCGGTGGCACAATTCGTACCAAATCTGGGGAAATATTGGTCCGCACTAAAGGCCAGGTCTATCAGGGCAGTGAATACGAGGATGTCGTAATTCAATCGTTCCCTGATGGAACCCAGTTGCGGTTGGGGCAGATAGCGACCGTCAAAGACGGATTCGAGGAAGGCTATTTAGATGCCCGCCTTAATGGGGTTAACGCGGCAATTATAGATATTTTACGTGTTGGTGACGAAGACATCGTTCGATCAGCTCGGCAGGTCCGGGAATTTATGAGTTCAACAGAATTCAACTTGCCCGAGGGGATGAGCCTAGATGTCATCACAGATTCATCTATTAGCACCCAGACGCGTATCGCGACAGTCGCTCAAAATGCCTACACCGGCTTGATCCTAGTGCTGATCATATTGGCAATGTTTCTTAAATTTCGACTGGCTATTTGGGTGGCGGCAGGCATTCCTATCGCAATAGCAGGTGCCTTGGCTATTTTTCCTACCATTGGTTTAACTATTAGTTCGTTGACCGTGATGGGCTTTATTTTGGTTCTCGGGATTGTGGTAGATGACGCTATTGTGGTCGGAGAGCGAATCTATTATTTTGAGCGCCAAGGTTACAGCAAAGAAGATGCTGCGATCGAGGGTACGGTAGAAGTTTCAGTTCCAGTTATTTTTGGGGTGCTTACTACTATCGCTGCGTTCTTACCTTTACTTCTTCAAACTGGGCAGTTTGGTGCATTTTCAAACGTGATTGGTGGTGTGGTGGTTTTTTGTTTGATCGCTAGCCTGATTGAATCTCAACTAATTTTGCCTGGTCATATTGCTCACCGAAAAACTGAAGGTTATTTGTTTGAGGGTACAAGGCTAGTCGTTGGCTGGCAGACTTTTCAGGGCAAAATTTCAGGCAGTATGGAACATTTTGCTGAGCACGGTTATCGCAGAGCGCTGAGGAAGGTTTTAAAATACCGCTACGCCGCATGGGCGACAGCTACCGGTGTCATCATCATTGTTCTCGCGCTGCTTATAAGTGGACGAGTTAATTTCCAGTTTTTCCCTTCAATCGAAGGCGATACAGTTTTCGGCACGGTAAAAATGCCTATCGGTGTTCCTGGTTACATAACAGAAGAAGCGGTTGGCCTGTTAGAAGAAAAAGCCTTAGAGCTGAAAGCAGAGCTGGATCTAGAGTTAGTGGATCTTAAAGCTGCAGGCTTGGCCCCGGCCAGCACTGAAAGTATTGTAGATAGCATACTAACTATTGTGGGTGGTCAGGCGCCTCGCGGCGGACCCGGTGGAGGTGGTTCTAACGCCGGTAGTAGCGAGGTGGCTGAGGTCGTGCTCTATTTAAAGCCTTTCTTCGATCGCGGAGAAATGAGCTCTGGTGATATTCGAGATCGTTGGCGAGAAAAGGTCGGCACCATTCCAGATGCCTTGGAGCTTACTTTTGTCTCGGATGCGTTCTCCGCTGGCGAGGCAATTAATTATCGTCTAGAAGGCCGTGATGAAGAGAATTTGAAACTCGCGTCTACCCAGCTTCGGGAAGAGCTAATGCGCTATCCTGGCGTGTTTGATGTGTCAGATTCTTTCCGGGCCGGCAAGCAAGAAGTACAAATCCAGATTCTGGATAGGGGTAAGACTTTAGGTCTAACCTTGAACGATATCGCGACTCAGGTTAGGCAGGCTTTTTTTGGCGCCGAAGCCCAAAGAATACAGCGCGGAGCTGATGATATTCGGGTTATGGTTCGCTACCCAGAACCGGAGCGGCAGTCCTTAGGAAACTTGGAGGACTTGCTTATTCGCACGCCTTCCGGTGCGGAAGTGCCATTCCTAAGTATTGCCAGCTATACCCTAGGCAACAGTTATTCCTCGATTCGGCGACAAGATGGTCGTCGGGTGATTACGGTAGTGGGCGATGTTGATCGTAATGTAATTACGCCGGAGGAAATTCGAAGAGAAATTTTATCTAAATACCGTGAAAAATGGGCTCAAGAGTTAGACGTAGAACTAGTCGTTGGTGGCGAGGGTGAGCGTTCTAATGAGTCTTTAGGCGAGCTACTCAATACATTTCCCATCGCGATGATGGTGATCTTTGCATTGTTGGCAATACCGCTTAAGTCTTATGTTCAACCTCTTGTCATCATGAGCGTAATTCCTTTTGGGGCCATCGGTGCGGTATTCGGTCACTTCATCATGGGGGCTGATATTGTATTTTTCTCTGTGTTGGGAATTATCGCGCTCTCAGGGGTTGTGGTGAACGCGAGTTTGGTGCTGGTTATTACCATTAACAGACTGCGGGACGAGGGCGTAGGGATGGTTGATGCTGTGTCCCAAGCAGGCATGATGCGTTTTAGGCCAATCTTCCTGACCTCGATTACAACTTTTATTGGTCTTGTACCTTTAATGGCTACGGCGAACCCTGCGACTTTCTTTATTGTTCCAATGGCTATCTCCTTATCCTTTGGAGTGCTTTTCGCGACCGTGATCACCTTGTTCCTTGTGCCTTGTTTGTATTTGATTTCCCACGACTTCTCTGGTCATACCGACTCCGCGGAAGAACGGGCACTGGCGTACACGCGTTAGTTGTCGTAATCTTCTCAGATTTGATTTATGAAGCATGCCCGATCGGGCATGCAAATCTGTTTTGGTGGGGAATTCACGATGAAAAAGCTAGCCTGCTTCACGTTACTAGCAGTTATCGCAAACTCTAGTTTGGCGCAAACCAATCGTATAGACATTGTTCGACCTGATGCGCCTGAACTGGCGCAATTTGGCAGTTATACCATTGGCGTTCGAACCGTCAAGATTGTGGACCCTAACCGCATCGATATTTTGAACACTGCACGCGGCGGTGATTCGGTTTTGTATGATCGCCCGTTAACTTTAGAAATCTGGTATCCGGCAGAGTTAGCTAGTGGGGAGTCTCCGGGCGGCGAGTATCAAGCAATTACTCGAAACCCTGAGATCATAGCGACGCTTACTGGCAAGGCCGTTCGTGATGCCAAACCCCTGACCGCTGAGGGCGAGTTTCCACTGGTCATTATTTCCCATGGCTATCCCGGTAATCGTTATCTACTCAGCCACTTGGGTGAGAACTTAGCCAGCAAAGGCTATGTTGTTGCATCTATAGATCACACAGACAGCACCTACGATGACCAAAAAGCCTTCGCCAGCACCCTCTACAACCGCCCTTTGGACCAGCGTTTTGTGCTGGACACAATGGCTGGATTTAACGATGACTCAGGTAATTTTCTAAGTGGTATGTTGGACGCCGAAACCACTGCTGTGGTTGGTTATTCGATGGGCGGCTATGGCTTGGTTAATAATCTAGGCGGTGGTTACGCAGATGAAATTATTGGCTCATTCATGGCGCCTCCTAATGAGCTTTTAAATGAGCACGCAACCAGAAACCCTGAGTATCGAGGGGCGCTTGATGCGCGTATTAAAGCTGGTGTCGCTGTTGCACCTTGGGGTATGAATGCCAACTTTTGGACGGCCGAAGATCTTGCTGGGATTTCCGTGCCGGCGCTATATATTGCCGGGGATGCTGATACCGTGGCAGGCTATAAGAATGGTCCGCGAGCAATTTTTGAGCGAGCATCAGGCAGTGATAGATATTTGCTCACCTTTAAAAATGCCGGCCACAATGCTGCAGCGCCTTATCCATTGCCGGTAGAGATTTTGAATAACAAAGACCAGACTGGTGCGAGTCATTATACAGATCCTGTTTGGGATACGGTTCGAATGAATAACATCATGAATCATTTTGTGACCGCTTATATTGATCTGCATTTAAAAGGCGATGAGTTAAAAGCGGAGTATCTAGATTTGGTTCCCGATGGTGCAAAAGGAAAATACTCTGTATCGAATGGTCAAGAAAATTCTGATCACAGCTATTGGAAAGGTTTTAGTTCGGGTACTGCTGTTGGCTTGAAGTTGGAACACTTAAGCAAAGGCCAGTAAATAAACAGGCCAGTAAATAAACAGACCAGTTAACAATAGGTCTGCAAATAAACAGGCCAGCAAATATAAGCGCAGATCACTACGAGTAATCATAGTGATCAAAGTTTTGGATGAAAGCCCCCCGATGTTACTCATCCGAGCCTTGCGCCACTTTTTATTCTCTCGTGTTTTGTTTCTTCTTTCTCCACGGTGGACGCTCGCTAAAATGCCTGCCGTCGCAGAGTAACCCTCATGGCTGGCTACTTCGAAAATAAGCTGGTTGGGTTTGCAAAGTGCAATAGTCCTCGCGACTGTAAAGGGTCGTGTATAGGCTAGTGGGTCGTTGACGGTGTTGCGGTAAAGGACTTCAGTTTCGCTTACTCTTTTGAATCTTTCAGTGAGTTTAAACTGCTCTGACATGGCCATTAAAAAGTTCGACTGCACTGGACAAAAATTAACGGTATTCACCACGGAAGTGTCGTCTTACCAGAATCCTATTGAGTCTCCCATCCAAGAGTTAAAGTCATTGTTATCATGATTAACTGTGAGACTAATAATTCGGGCGTCGTTATTCATTTTAGTCATTATCATGGCGTAGGTCCTACGCTGCACTATTTGTAAATTAGCATTCTATGGTATGGGATAAAGCGAGGGAACTGCCAGCCCCCCAGATAGTGATCTCTCACTTGCATCTTGAGCTCCAAGGCCATCGTACGTTGCGATGTCTTTAGCCTTGTGATCTTCATGAAAGTCATTAAAAACTTCTCTGGTTGGAATCTTTCCATTATTGGGATCTATAACTAAGGAGGTTTGGTATTGGTCATTCACGCGGGTGAACGCATTCCTTTTGGTGGCAAAATTATAGTCTGCTTCGAAATTGATAGCAGCGGCTATCTTTGGGGCGGCTCTGTTGGGGTTAAGAGGGAGGTCCTGAGCCATCTTCATTTGACTCATTTCTTGCTCAATTCTTTTTGCTTCATCAAGGGTATAGATTTTTTGCTCACCGAGTTCTGCAGGTATGGTGTCTGCAGGTCTGGTGAAAGGTGTGTTGGTGCCAGAATACCAAACGCCTTAGAAATCAGGCTGACCATGTTCAGTCAGGGGTGCGATCTACTGTGATTGAGCAATAGAGGTATTGGTTGTGGTAAACACAGCGACAACAAATAAGAGCTGCAGCCAGGGAGAGTGGCATTGTTAAATTTCTTAATGACTTAGAGTTTAGCTCCATGCAGTATAAAAATTGCTAGATTAACAGCTTATTGATACCGGCACGCTCTATGTCATTAAGGACGTATACTTGCGTGAAAAGTTACAACCTTGATTTAATCAGGGTTTTACAGCAAGACGTATAGGCATGATGTTAATGTCCTCCCAAACTCCTTCTTTTACATAAGGGTCATTAACGAGCCAAGCATCTAACTCATCGGGAGTTTCAAAATCTACATAGAGAGTAGAGCCTATCATATTGCCGTCATCATCCAGGATGGCACCGCCGGCGATGATGTTCCCCGCGTCTTTTAAAACCGCTGCTTCTTTTAAGTGGGCAGGGCGCGCTGACATTCTACGTTCGTTTGCCTGCTCGTCAGTACCATCGAATGCGGTTATTTGATATTGCATGAAGTGTCCTCCGTTATTATTTGTCTTCATTATTAGTGAATTGTAATGGGTCTTTTAGTTTTGCGATAGTCGATGTATTAACACCGTTGTCCGCTGAGCTTGAATTCGTATTGACTCGAGATCGCCAGTTTCATTAATGGTGTAATGGTTAGCAGCGCCCATGCTCATGCCATCTAACAAGTCTTGGTCACTCAATGCAGCCAGTGCCTGAAGAATGATGACGTCACCCCCTTTTATGTCGGTGATGCCTAGCTCGCTGGCTATATTGTCGCCTAGGTATTGATAAGATTGAAAACGGCTGTCGATTTGAAAAACTGTATCAAGGGGGCCAATTAGTAGAAGATGAGGTGCGCTACTGTTTGGATTGAGTTTTTGCGCCACAAGATGGCCTACTCGGTCCCAGCTAGCCCCATCAATCCACTGCGTCTCCATTCCAAGGGCTTTAAATTTCTCGCTAAAAATTTCACCAATTTGGGTGACACCGGCAAAGTTTTGAGTGCCACTGTTAATATTGACTACTTTCTCAAGAAGTTCAATGGACTCGCTATGCTTCGCCTCTATATAGCTGTTGAGACCCTGTTTCACGTCAGAAAGCTTGGCGATCGCTGCGTGTGAAAATGCGAGAGGTAGCATGGAGTAGAAAAATAAAGTTTTAAGGCGCATTTTTACCCTCATTGCCTGTTGCAAAAATTTAGAAATTTCACGATCCCAATCTTGCAGCCAAGTCGATAAACACAGGAATTAATGAGCTAACTAGAAGAGCCGCCATTGTTCTGTTGAAGGCTCTAACCGTACCAGGTTTCCGTAAGAAGCGTTTTAGCGCAGATCCAAACCAAAGCCACAGCATGATGCAGGGTGATCCGAAAATCAAAAAAATTAGGGAAATGATTAGTACCTGGATGCTGTAGCTGTCTGAGGCGACTGTATAGGTAGCCGTTGCCCCCACTGCTAAAACCCAAGCCTTTGGGTTCACCCATTGAAATGCAGCGGCTTGTATAAAAGTAAATGGCTTAGCATTAGAGTCGACTGCTGCGTTGATAGGTGCGGTGGCTATTTTATAGGCTAAAAAGCAAAGATAACTAGTGCCTACAACCTTCAATAACGTGTGCAGAATCGGCAGCTGCTCGAACAAGCTAGCTAAGCCAAGTCCCACCGCTAAAACCATAGCGGAAAAACCAAAAACGATACCAAAGTAATGTGGCAAGCTGCGACGGACACCGTAATTCAGCCCCGATGTCATAATCATGGTGTTGTTAGGGCCAGGAGTCACGCAGGTGGCAATGGCAAAAAGAATTATCGCGGTGTATTCCAAAACAGGCTCTTGTGGCTAATAATTTTAAGGTTCGGGTATTATATCTTATGATTTATAATTAAAGCGCCTTGCCTTGAATGCTCTGACTCTTTAATGTTTTAGGGAAGTTTTTCATTCCCAGCGCTCGCGTTTTCCCTATGGCTATTGCCGCATGAGTTTTTAATGATGCAGGCAGCTGCTCGCTAAAGTTTTCTAAGGTAGCGATTGCAGTGTGCAGATCAGTTGCCCAAGGGTGGCGAGTGGATAGAAAGAGTATTCTGGTAACGCCAATGATGCCCGAGAAAACCTTGGTGTGGCCTTCATGCAAAACTATCGCAGTGTTGTTATTCGGTACGTTGGCATAGAACATATGCGCCAATATAGCAGCCTTTACATCGGGAATTTTCTTGGCCGAGAAATCCGTTGCATTCAATATTGATTCGATGTTTTCAGCAGCAGTTTGAGTATGCTCAGCATCAATAACTACATAAGGCTCGACCACGTCCATGTCGTGAAGAAATGCCACAGCGAATAAAACGTTTTTGTCAATTTTTAAGGACTTAGCTTTGGCGAGATCAAGTTCGAGCAGATAATTTCTCTCATAGTGTTCGTCCCCCCAAGCGGTATGAACCAAGTTTTCTTTGGCAAACTCATAATCTGCTACCCTCCAGTTTGAGTCCAGTGCAATGCCCGATTCGCTTGCAGGCAGGGCAATAACCAATGAACTGCTCAGCGACAAGGCAACAACGGCTAAGACTGATTTTCTGATGTTTATGATTCTCATTGCTCGGTAATTTTCTTTAGTAGAATAAAGTAGCATATTTGCTGCTTTAAAACTGGTTTTACATGCCGGTTAAGATGCTACATAGCTTACATCAGCAGGTGATAAATGTGTCTAGTATTGCGTTCCGAGTGACGATAGACTGCCGCGATGATTATTACTGCACTAACTCCGATTTTCGCAATTATTTTTGTCGGTTTCGGCTTGAGCCGACTGCCTGGATCGACACCCGCAGGTTGGTCTGAAATCGAACGTCTCACTTATTATTTATTTTTTCCTTCGTTATTAATTCTGCGGCTTTCAGAATCAAATTTTCGCTGGGACGAGGTTGTTGAGCTTAGCTCGATTGTCGGGCTCTCGCTGCTGGTAATAACTGTTCTGATTGTGGGGTTAAGGCGGTTTATTGCCAAAGACCTTGGCAGTATGAGTTCGGTCTATCAGGGCAGTATTCGCTTCAATACCTATATTGGCTTAGCCACCATTGATTTGCTATTTGGCGACAGGGGGCTGACAACCGCTGCTCTATGTCTTGCTGTGTACATACCTTTGGTGAACATCTTGAGCGTGATCTCTCTTAGCCTGCAGGGAGAGACCGGCGTTAAGCGGCTTTACACAACGGTGGGCTCTGTTTTAAGTAACCCCTTAGTGGTCGCTTGCGCGGTTGGCTGTACCATCAGTTACAACAATTTTTCAATTCCACCAGTGTTTGAATCGGTGCTTGAGATTCTCAGCCAGACAGCGCTTCCGCTGGGCTTGCTTGCAGTTGGTGCGGGCATTCGTTTTACAAGTATTGGTGAGCAAAGTTGGCAGCTTGCAGTAGCCACGCTAAACAAACTGGTTGTTTTCCCGGCTCTGGTGTTATTTTGCTGCATATTGTCTGAGCTGGACTCTCACACGGCAGCGGTCTTGGTATTGCTAACCGCATTGCCTGCTCCTCCGTCTGCTTATATTTTGGCGCGGCAGTTGGGAGGAAACGAAGGTTTGATGGCTAACATCATCACCTGTCAGACACTAGCAGCTTTTTTTATGATTCCAGTGTGGATTGAAATGACCCAGCGGTTTCTCTGATCTTGAGCTTTAAGGTTGCCGTGCAAACTAAAATACAGCTGCTGGCGTTTACCTTCTAGCATTCTTACGTTCCCCCATAATAGCCAGTGTGTTTAGCCTATGCCCGAAGGTCCAGAAATACGACTTGCCGCAGACAAAATTGCCAAGGTGCTTGTCGATAAGCCAATAGAGTCTTTCTTTTTTGGATTGCCAGACCTTGCTCGCTGGGAAGAAGAGCTCGGGTCTAGCTACGTAATTTCTATTGAGACTCGAGGTAAAGCTTTGCTGACACACTTCGCAAATGGCTTAACTATATACTCTCATAATCAACTTTATGGACGGTGGAATGTTGTTAAAAGAGATCGTTTGCCATCCACCGGTCGTTCTTTGCGCATGGCGATACACACAGCCGAGCACAGTGCACTGCTGTATAGCGCTTCAGATATAAGTGTTTGGGAAACCCAGCGGCTTTTAGAGCATCCATTTTTGGCGAAACTTGGCCCAGACATATTGAGCGATGAGCTAACTTGGCGGCAAGTTGCAAGTCTCTTGCTCTCACTTAAGTTTCGCAACCGAGGGGTTGGGGCTTTCTACCTAGACCAAGGCTTTGTTGCGGGAATAGGAAACTATTTGCGATCTGAAATCCTTTTCTTTGCCAAGGTCAATCCTTGGGCCAAGCCAAATCAGCTAAGCACCAAAGAGTTAAATCAGCTAGCTAAGGCGACGTTGGAGGTGTCTCGTCGTAGCTATAAAACAAAAGGAGTGACAAACGAGGCTGCTAGAGTAACTCAACTAAAGAAGCTGGGTCAGACTCGAAGTCAATTTCGTCACGCGGTGTTCGGAAGAGAATCCCAAATCTGTTATGACTGCGGCAGTGATATAATTAAAGACAGTGTGGCATCAAGACGACTCTACTGGTGCCCTGCATGCCAATATGAGACGAGTGAGAGACTATGATTCCAGGGCAGAAAGATTTTTTATTTGTGCCTCTCGGCGGATGCGGCGAAATTGGGATGAACTTAAACTTGTTCGGCCATGCCGGTCAGTGGTTGATGGTGGACTGCGGGATTACTTTCGAAAAGGACGAGGCAAACCCGGGAGGAGGCAATCGAGTCGAAATGCCCGACCCGATCTTTATTAGCAACCGCAGTGACGCGATAGTTGGAATGATCGCCACTCATGCTCACGAAGACCACATAGGTGCAATCGCTCATCTATGGCCACAGTTAAAATGTCCTATTTATACGACGCCGTTTACGCGGAATGTATTGCTTCGAAAGCTTCGCCAAAAAGGGATTGATGCACCTATAGTAACCGTTCAGGAAGGAGAGACAATCACTCTTGGGGGTTTTACGGTAACTTGGATTCCAATTACCCATTCGACCGTAGAGACCAATGCATTACTTATAGAGACCTCCGCTGGGCGGGTGCTGCATACAGCAGATTGGAAAATTGATTCAGCACCTATTGTTGGTCGAGCGTTTGAGCCAGATGTTTACCGTCGGCTAGGCGATGATGGAATCGACGCTATAGTGTGCGATTCGACTAACGCCAATCAAGCTGGCCATTCCACTTCCGAGTCAGAATTGTTTGAAGGTCTGTTAGCAGCTGTTAGAGCCTCCACGGGTCGGGTAGTGGTTGGTTGTTTTTCTAGCAATGTTGCGCGCCTGCAAACCCTTGGTCATGTGGCGGAAGTGTCAGGGCGCTATATAGGGGTGATTGGTCGGTCGATAGAGGCCATGGTGATGAATGCCAGAATGGCGGGTTACTTAAAAGAACATTTCAACCTAGTCGATTCTTTTAACCTAGGCTACCTTCTGCCTAATGAGGTATTGGCTGTGGCGACGGGTAGTCAAGGAGAGTCGCGAGCTGCGTTACAGCGACTGGCGATGGATACTCACCCGGACATTACCTTAGCTGCGGGGGATCACGTAATTTTCAGTGCCAAAACTATTCCTGGCAATGAAGTCGACGTGGGTCGATTGGTGGCTGCCCTAGAGAGCAAAGGTGTTGAGGTGACGCTTTCAGAGACCAGTTCGCGTCCTATTCACGCATCGGGGCACCCCTGCCGGGAAGAATTACAACAGATGTATGATTGGGTCAAGCCTAGGGTTGCAATACCTGTTCATGGCGAGGCTATGCATATGCAATGCAATGCGGACATTGCAAAGGCATGTGGCGTACCAATACAGTTGACCGGGAGCAATGGTGATGTGTTTGATATTGTTGCTGGTAAAAAACTGAAAGAGCGCGTGCCAGTTGGACGGCTCTGGTTAGATGATTCAAAGCGAGAGGCTCTTTTAGTAAAGGTAGAGTAGTTGCTGACTCGCTAGTGCGCAGCTATTGTTTAGTAGTTAGAGTTGGGCAGACGTACTTAGTTAGCAATAGCCGGTCAGGCTGGTTTTCTAAACCAGCTACCACAAAATAAGGCTGACAACGCAGCCTGTCATCAAGGTCGCGACGTTACCTAATATTAATGCGGTAAAAGTGACATCGACCACCTCTTTTCTGCGCTCTGGTAAGATCGCCACTAAGCCGGCAATGATAATTCCGCAGCTGGCTATATTGGCAAATCCACACAGGCTATAGGCAATTACAATAGTTTCTTTCGGCGTAAAGTTGGTGACATCGGCTAATGCTAAATAGCTAACGAACTCGTTTAGAAAAATCTTCGTTCCCATGAGTTCTCCCGCTAAATTAGCTTTGTCCCAGTCGAAACCAACCAGCCACATTACCGGCCTCAGAACGAACCCAAAAATCACGCCTATCGATAGATTGGGGTTAAAAAGGGCGAGCAGGTCGTCCAGCAAATAAATAAACGCGAACATTACTACGATGATGGCGACAATCGAAATAATCATTTTGACCGCATCGTCTACCGCATCGAGAAGAGCTTCTATCCAGGTTTTATTCTGGCGGGCAATGCCGCTTACATCGAGATCTGAATCTGATGTTGGCGAAAATATATGGGCAAGGGTGAGGGCTGCGGGCACGCTAATAAGTGAGGCCGTCAAAAGGTGCTGAAGGGCGCCCGGGAGGGTTCTCTCCAATACGCTGGCATACAAAATGATGACGCTGCCGGCAATCGTAGACATCGAACAAACGATTAAAGCAAGTAGCTCACCTCGAGAAAGCCTGTTCAAATAAGGCTTTACTATTAAGGGTGCTTCTATTGTGCCAAAGAATATGGTTGCTGCGGCACCTAAGCCAAGCGCGCCGGAAAGGCCAAACGCGCGTTTCAGACCTTTACCGATGAGCTCTACCAAAAAACTCAGAATGCCAAAATGGAACAGTAGAGCTGATAAGACGGTGACAACGAGAATCAGTGGCAAAACTTGAAAAGCGATAATGAAACTGTTGTCAGGGTTGGCAACATCAAAGGGGGCAGGGCCGCCCGCCACGTAGCCAAACATATACTGGGCTGCTCGGTCAGTGGCGCTTTGGAGCACGCTCACCACTGAATTTAACGCCAATAAGCCATTGGAGATGAAGCTGACTCTTAGTAATAAAAAAGCGATGACGAACTGGGCAGCAATGCCTAATATAATGCGCTTTGGTAGTACCCCGCGATGATCTCTTGAAAAAGCAAAGGTGATGCCAACGAAAACGCATAATCCGAGAATTGGTTGTACACTGCCCATTAGCTTTCCCCTAGTTCTTTTCTTGCAAGCATCAATCTTGTGCCAATTGTAATTGTAAGCACGCCTATCCAAATCCATGTTGTGGTTGGAAGCCAGGCGGGAAATAATAGGAACAGGCTGTAAAAAATTCCTGTTTCGCCACCTTCAGCAAGCCCCGCAGCTATTCGCAGCCTGCGCTCACTGCTATTAGCCAAGCCTCTTTTGTTTTCAAAGCTGCCTAGGCCCAGCGCGCCAGCGATACATAGCACATAGCAAAAAAGAATGATTAGCCACTGTAGTGAGAGTTCTGGAAACTGCAAAGAAAATGCGATGACCATAGCGCTGTAAGCGAGCATATCAAACTGAATATCTAGAAACGCGCCAAAGTCTGAGGTTTGATTTGTGGCTCGAGCGTAAATTCCATCTAATGCGTCGAGCAGGCGAGATAACCACCAAATGATAAGCGCCGATACGAATTCCCCACTAAAGACTAAGTATGCAGAGCATAGCGCTATTAATAATCCAAGTGCTGTTACTTGGTTCGGGGTTAGGCCTAATGCTGCGAGTAGCCTTACCAAGGGGGCTACATAGCGAGGCAAGAGGGCGCGAAAACTGTTATCAATCATGGTGTCAGTCTACCTCATAGGATTCAGCTTCTACTAACATCGTTTCATAGGTATGGCCGTGACTTCTGGAGACCGTATGCCGGGGTAACCTTACTGACGCCAGCTTTTATTTTGCTCACGGGCTAGCTGCCGCAGTGTCTGTGATTGTTAAATAGGCGGTTATGGTCTTATATTCTAGCGATTGCTAGCATCTCTAATAGCTAGAGCGCTTGGAATGAGAGTTACTTTGTTATCCGCGTTAAAACCGAATAGGATAAAGCTGCGGGCTGCTGATAAGTGTTAGTTTGGCTCGATAAGTGAATTTTGAAATCGAAAGTTGAAAAGGGTGAGGTCGTACATGTTTAGCCAACAAGAACTCAATGCTCATTGGATGCCTTTTACTGGCAACCGACAATTCAAAAAGAATCCTCGAATGATGGTGTCTGCTAAAGGTGCCTATTATACCGATGATCAGGGCCGGCAGATCTTTGATGGATTGTCTGGACTATGGACCTGCGGCGCGGGGCACGGGCGTAAGGAAATTATCAACGCTGTGACTAAGCAAATGACAACGCTTGACTATTCTCCCGGATTTCAATTTGGCCACCCCTTATCGTTCGAGCTTGCCAATAAAATTGTAGAGCTAACGCCAGAGGGCTTAGATCATGTTTTCTTTACGGATTCAGGGTCGGAAACTGTCGATACGGCATTAAAAATGGCCCGAGGTTATTGGCGCAGCAAAGGGCAGCCTGGGAAAAGCAAATTTATCGGAAGAATGAAAGGCTATCATGGTGTCAACTACGGTGGTTTAGGGGTCGGTGGAATTGGTTTCAACCGAAAACTTTTTGGTCAATCGGTAGATGCGGATCATATTCCTCATACAGTACTTAGTGATAATTATTTTTCAAAAGGCTTGCCTGAACATGGGGCATATTTAGCTAATGAACTTGAGGAGTTGGTGCTCTTGCATGATGCGTCGAACATAGCGGCTGTTATTGTCGAGCCGCTATCTGGAACAGCCGGTGTTCTGCCGCCTCCGAAGGGCTATCTGAAAAAACTGCGAGAGATTTGTACAAAGCATGACCTGCTATTGATTTTTGACGAAGTGATTACTGGACTCGGGCGAATGGGCTCTATGACCGGTGCGGAAGAGTTTGGGGTGACACCAGATATGATGACTCTCGCCAAGCAGATTACCAATGGCACTATTCCGCTAGGTGCAGTTGTCACGGCTCCTTATATTTACAATACTTTTATGGAGAACGGCGGGCCAGACTATATGGTCGAGTTCCCTCATGGTTATACCTATTCTGCCCACCCGGTTGCGTGTGCGGCAGGGCTGGCTTCGCTGGAGTTAATGGGCCGCGATAACTTGGTAGAAAAGGTTCGAGAATTATCGCCAAAACTTGAGTCGGCTGTGCATGGTTTGAAAGGCGCACCCTTCGTTACCGATATCAGAAATTATGGCTTAGCGGCAGGCATTACGTTAGAGGCATATGAGGGAGAACCGCTTAGGCGACCCTTTGAATTGGGGCTGAGGTGTTTAGAGAAAGGTTTTTATGTGCGGTGGGGTGGGGATACTATCCAATTGGCTCCTCAATTTATTTCAACTCCAGACCAAATCGATGCTCTAGTTAACGCGATAGGTGAATCACTTTATGAACTCGGAAATTAACGCCAAGGAAGATATTCCTGACATTGGTCATTTTATCGGCGGCCAAGGAGTTGCTGCTAACGGTGCTACTCAGGCTGTATTTAATCCAGCGACTGGAGAGATCAGTTCTCGTGTTTCTCTAGCTGACGCCAGCATTGTTAATAAAGCTATTAAAAGTGCCCACAAGGCTTTTCCTAGTTGGCGCAACACCCCTCCTCAAAAAAGAGCAAAGATTTTATTTAAATTCAAGGAGTTACTGGAACAGCACGCAGATGCTCTGTGTGCGTTAATAACAGCTGAGCACGGCAAAGTCCTCGACGATGCTAGGGGCGAGTTGGGCCGAGGTATTGAGGTTGTAGAATATGCCTGCGGCATTTCTGAATTGCTTAAAGGCGAATTTTCAAAAAATGCAGGCCCAGGCATTGATAGCTGGTCAGAACTACAGCCGTTGGGTGTTGTAGCAGGGATTACCCCGTTTAACTTCCCTGCTATGGTTCCTATGTGGATGTTTCCTATGGCGATTGCCTGCGGCAATACATTTATTCTAAAGCCGTCTGAGCGCGATCCTAGCGTTGCTCTGCTTATGGCGGAGCTATTTCGCAAGGCGGGATTGCCGGAAGGGGTTTTTAATGTAGTGAATGGTGATAAATCCGCTGTAGATGTTTTGCTGCAGGATGCCCGAATATCAGCTGTGAGCTTTGTCGGCTCCACCCCTATTGCTGAGTCCATTTACAAACAGGCAACGGACAATGGGAAGCGAGTGCAGGCTCTGGGCGGGGCAAAGAATCATGCAGTGATAATGCCTGATGCAGATATAGAGGCATCGGTGGACGCACTTATGGGGGCGGCGTATGGCTCCTGCGGCGAGCGTTGCATGGCTATCTCAGTCGTTGTATGTGTAGGTAATGATCTGGCGGATAAAGTGGTTGCAAGGTTTAAGACGAAAATAGCCGCACTAAAGATTGGCCCGGGTACCGATTTAAGTAACGACATGGGGCCGCTGATCACTCAGGCTGCCAAAGATCGTATAAGTCGTTACCTAGAGCTGGGCATCGCTGAGGGTGCTCAATTGGTAGCAGATGGGCGCGGACTAGTGGTCGCCGATTATGAAAACGGTTTTTTCATAGGTGGTTGTTTATTCGATGAAGTAACCGACTCCATGAGCATTTACAAAGATGAGATATTTGGACCCGTTCTGTGTGTTGTAAGGGCTCAAAACCTTGAGGAGGCAATGGGCCTAATAGATCGCCATGAATTTGGTAACGGGGCCTGCATATTTACCCGCGATGGAGAAACTGCAAGGGTGTTCACTGACAATATTCAGGTGGGGATGGTTGGAGTAAATGTCGCACTGCCAGTGCCGATTGCCAGTCAAAGTTTCGGCGGCTGGAAGCGCTCTTTGTTTGGAGATCTTTATGTGTACGGGCCGGATGCGATTCGTTTTTATACTCATAGAAAAACGATGACTCAGCGCTGGCCCAGCAACGGTGTTTTAGATGGTGTCAGCTATTCGTTTCCTAGTAGCTGAGGGGTTTGAGTCGGTCTATGCTGTGCCAGCTAACGTATTGATGCGTGCCCGCTAAGGGTCTTAGAATCGTCATTGAGTTTCGTGATGTGGTTTTATATTTTGTGGCCTAAATAGGGCTTTTGAAAAGGTGCTGTGGTAATCTGCTGGGAAAATTTGGCGGAGAAGCTCAGCGGCATTAAGCGTAACAGTTACACTTAAGGCTGGGGGTTGTTGTTGTTTGCGCTGTCTGCTTGATTCTTTAGCTTGCTGTTTGTCGTTATGCGCAACTTTATTATTAACCAACTTGTTAACATTACTATGAATAATTCAATATCGACAAAGCTGTTTTTCGTTGCACTTCTTCCTTTTATTCTTATTAGCTGTCGCACGTCTTTGCAAGATAAAGGGATTACCAATAATTTGTATTGTGACAACGTCCTTGTTTATCACGTGTGCGCCTCAGACCCAAACAGGGATGGAGTTGTAGACTTTGTTTACTTTAGTGCTAATGAAGAAGTTTTTATGTTTAGTGAGGGAGGTTTAGCACTTAAGCCTGATGATCAGCCGACGCATCGCTGTATTAAACAAATGGAAGACGATCTAGTCGCTACCACCAGCCGATTGTTTTACTTAAATGACGACTCTACTGCGCTAGAAAAAACTGATATCCGCGGTTCGATGATGATTAAGTATCTGGCTTATCTTCCAGAGATTACCGCGTGTAACTTGCGTGCAGAGAAAGCAGAGAAACTTGCCGCAAGCACCGATGCCAGTGCTTAGTTATTGCCCACGTTAAAAGTTTCCCAGTGGTAGTTCGGTGGTTTGCTTCATGGTTTCCATTACGAAGCTAGAACTTACATCAAATAGGTCAGCTTTAATTAGTTGCTTATACAAGTTGTCGTACCCTTTCATGTCAGCGACCACAGCTTTAACCAAGTAATCCAAATCTCCGCTCATTCGGTAAACTTCTAAGACACCTGGGATTTTCTGTGTTACCTGTTGAAATTTGTTGGCCCATTTAGCATTGTGTTCGTTAGTGCGGATAGAAATATAGACAGTCAGGGATAGGTTGAGCTTCTCTGGATCAAGAATTGCGACTCTGCCTTTGATAATCCCGTCCGAGCTCAGCTTTTGCAGGCGTCGCCAGCACGCAGATTTTGAAATCCCAATTTTTTCTGCAAGCTCTCCTGCTGACAAAGAAGCGTCGCCTTGGATGTGTTCAAGAATGGCTCGATCCTGCTTATCCATATGTTCGTCTCTGCTTTATTTAAGATTTCACAATAAAGTACCACCTTTTATCAAATAATTGAATAAATAACTCATTAACGGTGTGATTGTTGGCACTATTAGGCACAATGTTTCTGTTTAATTGGGATAACATTCCTTTTCACTTACCGGAGTTGGATTATGAGCGCCGAATTGATTTCCAAAATCAGAGAATCAGTCATCGGGGAAAGGCAGTTAATCCCCACCAGCTTCGGCATGAAGCCTTTGATCTATGCGGATTACACTGCCTCTGGCAGATCGTTAGCTTTTATCGAGGAATTCATTTCTACTCAGGTGCTTCCGTTCTACGCTAATACTCATACAGAAACGTCCTTCAGTGGTGCGCAAACAACGGCTTACCGAGAGCAAGCTCGAGTTTCTATCCGCGGCGCGGTCAATGGAAATAGTGATGATCAAGTAATATTCTGCGGCGCAGGCGCGACTGCTGCCATTAATAAATTAATCGACATACTGAATTTACGTCTTCCGGCGGAGTTGAGTGAGCAGTATCAGTTATTGGATCAGTTGCCTGCGGACTCTCGTCCGGTAGTTTTTATTGGGCCTTACGAGCACCACAGTAACGAAATACCCTGGCGTGAATCGATCGCTGACGTTGTTGTAATTCCGTTAACCGATACGGGTAAGCTAGATGACTCCAAGTTGGAAGAAGAGTTGATAAGATACAGTCAGCGCCCTGTAAAAATAGGCAGCTTTTCAGCCGCATCGAATGTCACTGGTATTAAAACTGACGTCGATAAAGTGGCATCTTTACTTCACAGTCACGGCGCTGTTTCTTTTTGGGATTATGCCGCCGCAGCCCCCTACGTTGGCATTAATATGAACCCGCATGACAGCTGTTGTGCAAAGGACGCTGTGTTTTTGTCGCCTCATAAATTTGTCGGTGGTCCGGGAACTCCCGGAGTATTGATTGTTAAAAAGCAATTGTTGAAAAACAAGGTGCCAGCAATGCCCGGTGGCGGGACAGTGTTGTACGTTACTCCAGAGGATCACCAGTTTATTGATAATCATGAGCGCAGAGAAGAAGGCGGCACTCCTGCAATTGTTGAGTCGATCAGAGCTGGGCTGGTTTTTCAACTCCAGCAGGCTGTGGGCACTGACAAGATAGAGGCGTTAGAACATAGCTTTAAGCAAAGAGCGCTGGCGCGCTGGCGGCAACATAGTAATATTGAGATATTAGGCAATACAGATGTGGAGAGCTTGTCTATTTTCTCTCTGCGCTTAAAGCACGGCGACATGGATTTACACTATGGTTTTGTGGTGGCGCTGCTCAATGACCTGTTTGGCATTCAAGCGCGCGGAGGCTGTTCTTGTGCAGGGCCTTATGGGCACGATCTTTTAGGAATGGATATGGCCTATAGTCGCGCCCTCGAAGCGCAGCTAGGCAAGGGTCATATGGTATTGCGTCCTGGTTGGGTTAGGCTGAATTTTAATTATTTTATTGATGAGAGTACCTTTGAATATCTGGTCAGTGCGGTGGAGCTTGTCGCTAACTATGGCTGGCGCTTACTGCCTTATTATCAGTTTGATGAAGAAAGTGGGACATGGCGCTTTCAAGGTAAAAAAATGCAGCTGAATGCAGGGGTTTGCATTGAAGACTTGTTTGGTCCGAGTAACGCTCCTGCATTCGCCGAGCCGGATTTGCTTGGCGAGTTTTCAAGTTTAGCGGCCGTCGAATTACAGAAAAATTACAGGAATGATATTCAGTATTCAATGGAACTTCCTGAGGAAGTTAATAAGTTGCGCTGGTTTGTCTTGCCCCAAGAGGTTGCCCCTGATCCAGTATTGGAGATGGCAAGCTGATGCGTGAATCCATTTTACTGCGGCAGTTGTTCGACCGAGAGTCCTATACTTACACTTATTTAATCGCAGATCTAGACGCGGGCGTGGCCTTATTAATTGATCCGGTGGCGGAGTGTTTGCCAGATTATCTTCAGTTATTGACCGAGTTGGATGTGACGCTCAAGGTAGCTATCGACACCCACTGTCATGCAGATCATATTACTGCTTTGGGGCAGTTGCGTGAGGAAACAGATTGCGAAACTATTGTAGGCTCCCCATCAATGATTGAGTGTGCTAGTCGGTTTATTGGTGATGGTCAGAGCATTGGTTGTGGCAGAATTTCTCTGCGGGCTATTTACACTCCGGGCCACACCGATGATTCCTATTGCTATTATTTAGAAGGCGAGCACCCGGTCGTATTTACTGGCGACACTTTGTTGATTCGTGGCACCGGCAGGACCGATTTTCAAAACGGATCTGCCGAGGATTTGTATGACAGTCTGTTTAATAAGTTACTGACTTTGCCACCAGATACGGTTGTTTATCCTGGGCATGATTATAAAGGTTGGAGTCAATCTACAATCTTTGAGGAGCGTCGCTGGAATCCCCGGTTGCAAGTTGGAACTTGGCAAGAATTAGACTTGATATTAAGCCGGCTTAACTTGGGAGACCCTAAGTTGATGGATGTGGCTATACCTGCCAACCTGAAGTGTGGTCGGAAATTGTTCATCTAAGGTTTGTTCCAGCCACTAGAGAGGTATGGGCAGGTTATTTTTTCTGGGTATTTTCTACAAGGTTATTTGGAAGCTTAAGTAATCGGCTTTCGATAATTGGGTGTTTTCGGTTTTAGTCCAGCCCAACCTAACCCAACCTCGCCGATACCAAGTTCATTCTAGCTATTGCTTTCTCCGAACACATTAGTTCAGTTTCCGTGATACTTATAGCCGCTATGCTGAGGTCGGATCAGTGTCGCCATTAAACTCAATTTGACGGTTGCCGTGCGCATTGCGTCAGCAGCTATCCCTACATCACCGAGCTGGCAATAGTTCCTTTAATTCTCATCGCTGGAATTGTGCTGATAAGTTACGCTGTGAATAATGTAGGGTACGAAGAACCATAGTTAAAGATGGGCCTCAGATACGCAGTGCCTTGGGCAAGAATACCTGAGGTAAAAATACTTGAGGTAAAAGTACCTTGGTTAAAGCTAAAGTGATTTAAAGTTCTCTAATAAAAAAACGTCGCCAGTTCCTGTCGCTTACCTAGGATGTAAAAGCCCTTTCGTCAGTAGGGTAGGAAGCTCTTAAGGGCTGGTAGATCTCCTTTACAGGGCTTGCCGGGGTTATGATAAAAGTATTTATGTCTGGGATTAAAGCTGAAGAGCCTGATCGGGATGCAGGAGCGGTAAGCTCAGATTCTTCAGCGGTAGTATTTTAGAGGTGCTGACTGAGTAAGTTCAGTCAGCAGTTTAACCTGTGGCTTTAAGCTCGTCTTGATGCAGGGCAGTGACAGCATCGACATAGCTATAGTTTAGGGCTTCAGCAACCGCCTCGATAGTCACCATGCCATTGTGCACGTTTAGTCCGTTGCGCAAATTAGCATCATCCATAAGCGCAGTCTTATACCCTTTGTTCGCCAAAGTGAGTACAAACGGCATAGTGGCATTGTTCAGCGCGAATGTGGATGTTCTGGCCACTCCGCCGGGCATGTTTGCTACACAGTAATGAATTACACCATCTACTATATAAGTCGGGTCTGCGTGGGACGTGGCACGACTCGTTTCAAAACAGCCACCTTGATCGATAGCGACATCCACAAGCACAGAGCCTTTCTTCATAAGTGATAGCATTTCGCGAGTTACTAATTTCGGTGCTGCCGCGCCAGGTATTAGCACAGCGCCTATAACGGCATCTGCTGTTTTTATTTGATTCTCAATGGCTTCAGTGGTTGAGAATAAAGTCTTTATTCGGCCATCGAATGTTTCATCAATTTGCTTAAGTCGGGGGATTGACCGATCAAGAATAGTGACGTTCGCGCCTAGCCCAACTGCCATGCGTGCAGCATTAAGCCCTACTACGCCACCGCCTATAACCACTACGTTTGCAGGGTACACACCGGGAACTCCGCCTAATAATACACCGCTACCTTGTTTGGATTTTTCTAGGCACACGGCAGCTTCTTGGATTGACATTCGTCCGGCAACTTCGCTCATTGGAGCAAGCAGGGGTAGCCCGTTGTTGGCGTCGGTTACTGTTTCGTAAGCAATGCAGGTCGCGCCGGAATCAACAAGCAATCGCGTTTGTTCTGGGTCTGGGGCGAGGTGTAGGTAAGTGAATAGAATCTGACCTTGCCTAAGCATTTTGCATTCAGCGTGCTGTGGTTCTTTTACTTTTACTATCATGTCAGCGCGAGCAAAGATTTCAGCGGCGCTATTCACCAGCTCTGCGCCAGCTGCAACATATTGATTGTTTTCCAGCCCTATAGCCGTGCCACAATCGTTTTCAACAATGATGCTGTGGCCTTTCGCTTTGAGTTCGCGAACAACAGCTGGTGTAAGTCCTACTCGATACTCATGATTCTTAATTTCTTTTGGGACGCCGATTAGCATGTTTAAGTTCCTTAATTTCTAGCGTTGGATATAGAGTCTTATTGCGGGATTATACTGAGACGCAGTCAGAGGATCTTCTTTATAATGCCAATATTTTAGGTGATTAGACTGTCATAATGGTAATAAAGAGTTAAAACCGCTACTATATGCAAATGATAATAGCTAAACCACTGTCTAGAATAGATAAAAAAATTCTCCGCGAGCTGCAGCTAGACGGCCGAATCAGCTTTACCGAGCTAGCGCGCCGGGTAGGGCTAACCACAACCCCTTGTTTGGAGCGTGTTAAGCGAATGGAGCGAGAGGGGGTGATTCAGGGTTACACCACACTTCTTGACCCGGCAAGCCTGCAGGCGGCGCTAGTCGTCTTTGTGCAGATCCGACTGAGCCGCACATCACAGAATATTTTTGCCAAGTTCAAGAAAGCCGCAATGGCGCTGAACGCAGTACAAGAGTGTTATCTAGTGTCGGGAAATTTTGATTATTTGATTAAGGCGAGAGTGGCTGACATGAATGCGTACCGAATTTTGCTGGGTGACACTTTACTGACTTTGCCGGGTGTTCAGGAATCGACTAGTTACGTGGTGATGGAAGAGGTAAAAGAAACGCTCAATGTGCAGATACCGGAGTAGACCGGCATGCGCATTGAGCATTAGTATGCGTTCTAGCGGGTGCCTCTGGAGCCTGAAGGGGGGCGTTGTTGTACTTTTGGTAGGCTGCCAATCATGCCGTCTGGGCGAGCCGCCGCCAGCATGCGCTGGTATCCAGGTCGAGCCATAACTCGCTCTTTCCAGGCAGCAACGTTTGGAAACATAGCCTCGTCAACCAGTCCAAGAACAGTTGCTACATTCAATGGAAACACCATCATAATATCTGCGGCTGAAAACTCGTCTCCGCCAAAGTATGAATTTTCACTTAAAAAGTTCTCTGTAAATTGCACAACGGCTTCACTATCGACTAAGCGTGAGCGTGTCTCTGGTGGCTTGATGCCCCAAGCACGGTAGTCGCTGAATAGACGCGCTGCCAAGGATCCTTCTGCGTAATGCATCCACATAAGATAAGTTACATATTGATCGCTATTCAAGGTTGGCTTTAGCTTGTCAGGTGCATGCCTGTCTAGAATCAGTTCCATGATGGCGCCAGACTCAACGATTATTTGGTCGCCGTAAACGACAGTTGGAGCCATTGGCATTTCGTGACCAAGATCTCTTATCGCCGCCATAGACGCCCCAAGATCGCCGCGGGTGTATACCAATTCATAAGGCAGTTCGAGCTCTTCCATTAGCCAGACGATGCGTTCAGATCTGCGTCCTTCTAGGTGGTAAATGGTAATGTCAGGAAGCGCCATCGCGCCAGTTGAACCAGTTTGAGCTTGGGTGGTGTTCATGAGGCAACATAAAGTTACTGCGGCAAGTACGAGTTTGGACATGCTTTTACTCCGATAGCTTTGGCTGTGGGTTGAATTCAAAAAGAGCTTAGACCTGTGACATATGAATGTCTACAACATAGCGCCCAGCTGTTGCTTGAGGCGGGTATACAGGTTATTAATAACGGGTAAGCAACGATGCCATTGTAGAGTTCTGACTTTTCAGGATTGCAAGGAGACCTGCTATGAATTATTCGGCCAAACAGTGGGTGAGGGTTTTATTGCAGTGTTCAGTTTATGGTCTGGTTTTATTGCTCCTGTATTTGCAGCGGTAAATCATACATTCACATACAGTGTTACCATGAAAACTAGCTTAGGATTTATGGAAATTGAGCTCTACGACATTGCTTTAACGGTCACGGTAGCGAATTTTTTAAAGCACGTAGAAGGGGATTACTTTGATGAGGCAGAGTTGTATCGAGTGGTGACTTAATCTTACGATAACGGCAGCCCTAAAATCGAAGTAATACAGGGGGGCTGAACAATTTCAATAAAGTCCATTTGCTCCTATCAACCATGAAACAGCAGAGTTCTCTGGTATTGCGCATATCGACGGGGTTATCTCGATGGCAAGGGGAGGGGTGGGCTCAGCCACATCAGAGTTTTTGTCTGTATCGGTGATCAGCCTGAGCTTGATTTAGGCAAACCTTGCAACCAAGATATGCAGGGGTTTGCGGCTTTTGGCAATGTTGTAAAAGGGATGGATATAGCGAAGCAGATAAATGCTTCGAGTGGGAGATGCAGCTGCTGGTGAGGGTTATACCTCCGGTCAAATTTTAGTTACGTCAATTACTATTATTGCAGTGAGCGATAAGTAACGAGCCTAGACAGGATAGTGCTTAAGGGCAATTAATTCTATGCAGCTAGTTCTATGCAGCGCCTTAAAAGGTAATGGAAACTTATGAAAATTCGATTAATCATAACGCTCAACGTATTCTTCTTATCCGGTTGTGCTGGCCACTCTATGCCATCTTTACAGTTGCAGGAGGCCACTATTAGTCAGCTCCATTCTTTGATTGATTCAGGTCAGTTTAGCTGTACAGATATTGTAGCAGCTTACATAAGAAGGATTGAGGCTTATGATAAGACCTCTGGCATAAACGCAATCACTCAACTCAATCCAAATGCGCTGGTTACAGCAGCCCAGATTGACGCATCGATCGCCCTGGATGAGGTGCAAGGGGAGCTAGTCTGCGCACCTATTGTGGTAAAGGACAATTTCGACACGTTTGATATGGAAACTACCGGAGGATCGATTGCTTTAAAGGGGAGTATTCCTCCGGATGACGCCTTTATGGTTTCAAAATTACGGGAAGCAGGGGCTATCATAATTGCTAAAACAAATATGGCCGAATGGGCTTTTAGCCCTCGCGAATCGGTTTCTTCCTCCTATGGCCGGACGGCTAATGCCTATGACATAAATTATGTGCCGGCCGGTTCCTCCGGTGGCACAGCGTCAAGTGTTGCTGCAAATCTTGCCGTAGCAGGTATGGGCAGCGATACGGGCAATTCAATCCGCGGCCCGTCATCGCACTTGGCGCTGTTTGGCATTCGCTCGACTATCGGATTGACAAGCCGCGACGGTGTTATCCCCTTAGTGTTTGATAGAGATATTGCAGGACCCATGGCAAGAACGGTAGAAGACGGGGTAAGGCTTTTTAATGTGGTTGCGGGATATGATCCTGCCGACACACTCACTTTGCCAAACAAGCGTGAGCAAGACTATCGTACTTTTTTGCGCAGCGATGGCTTGCGAGGTAAACGTATTGGAGTGCTGCGCAGTCTAGTTGATTATGAAGATGCTGATGATGAAATTATGCAGTTATTTTTGTCAGCACTAGAGGAATTGAAGCTGGCCGGCGCCATCATCATTGACCCTGTTGCAATAAGGGAATTTAGTGAATTAAGTGAGAGAATCCCTTTCTGTGCGCGCTTTAGATACGATGTCGGGCGCTATTTTAAGTCGTTGGATAATCCGCCACTACTTGATGTTAATGATGTGCTTAGCAGGAATGAGTATGCGGAAGAAACGAAAGACTCTTTGGAATTCTTCTCGCAATTTCCTCTCGATGTGAGTCCCGATGATTGGGATGAGGAGTGCGACACCTGGCCCAACAATGCATTGCGAAACCAACTGCTTGAAAATGCCATAGCAGCAATGGATGCCGAAAAAATTGATGCTTTTGTTTTTCCAACATGGTCGAACCCTCCAGCGAGAATTGACTATGCTGATGAAGAATATAAAGGTGATAATAACCAGCTGCTAGCCCCGGATGCCGGCTTGCCCGCAGTCACTGTGCCAATGGGTTTTTGGCAGGACAGGCTGCCGGCGGGTCTACAATTTGTCGGTCGTCCATATGCGGAAGGCATCTTGATTGAGCTAGCTTATGCTTATGAACAGGCAACAATGCACCGGCGCCCACCTCCCGGTTTTGCTGAACTCGATTGATCGATTTTCTTGGTCTGGTTGGTGGGTGTTAATTAGTGTGACTGCTAGAGCTAGCAGTCACACTATTCAAGAATTGCTGATCCATAAGGTTTGGTAGGGCTGTAAAGACAGCTGGCTGCCAAGGTCTGATAAAATTTCTTCGCTGATTAGATCTCTCCAGGTATCCGTGGTTATTAAATTGATATCCGACAGATTAATGAGCTGTACTTCAGTTGTCACATTGCTTAAACAAAAAACACTTTGGTCTCGGTTCATACTTTGCCGCCAGAACGCAAACACAGCGGCGCCAAGGTGCAATGTAAACTGCGTAGCATTGGGATGAAAGGCACTCTGGTTTTTACGAATCTCGAGAAGCCGACGCAGTTCTTCGAAGACTTGAGCATGATTGGATTTCTGATTAGCTAGGGTTTGTTCCAGTTCATTAACTTGCCAAATATGGCGATTGATTGAGCGGTTTCGGCCAGTGTGTTTAAGTCTGTCAAAGTCATTCCGAGAGCCGAATAAACTTTGTATGTAAACTGCAGGAATGCCTTCCAGAGCCAGCATAATGACGTGGGCACAAATAAATCGTTGTTGCCCCCATTGATCCTCGCCTGATGCAATGGTGCCTTTGAGCGCATCGTACAAGGTAATATTAAGTTCGTAGGGTTTGTCGTATCCTTCTCGAGCTTTGCGCATAGTGATTTTGCCGCCAAAGCTTTTGATTGTTTCAACTAGCTGATCACGTTCATTATCATTAATAAGTCCGTCAAGTGGTCGCAGGCCGATACCATCATGGGACGCTATGAAATTTAGATAAGCGGTGCCTGACTGCGCTGGCGGCATGCTCATCATCCAGGTTTTAAGATGCCTGCAATCGCCGCTAAGAAGGGTGTATAACAAAAGAGGAGGCAAGGAAAAATTGTAAATAATGTGTGCTTCATTGGCGTTGCCAAAGTAGGTAAGGTTCTCCCTGTTTGGCACATTACATTCGCATATAAGAACCACCTCAGGATAGAAATGTTCGATCAGCGTGCGAAGCAACTTGATAATTTCGTGAGTCTGCTGAAGGTGAATGCAAGGTGTACCTAGCTCTTTCCAGAGAAACGCTACAGCATCCAGCCGAAAGATTGCCACACCGTGGTTAAGATACTTTCGAATAATTTTTACAAACTCTAACAACACTTGTGGATTCTTAAAATTTAAGTCTATTTGATCTGAGCTAAACGTGCACCACACATGGCGCTTACCATCTGCTGTGTCGACCTCTTTTAAAAGGGGAGAGTTTCTTGGTCGAACGACTAGGCTATAGTCATCTTCTGGGTTGGCTTGGGCAAAGTAGTCCTTTCCCGGGTCCAATCGCTTCTTGAAATTATCAAACCATTTGCTTCGGCTGGACATGTGATTCAATATTAGGTCGGACATCAGTCGATAGTCTTTACCGATAGCCTCAATATCCTCCCATTCGCCAAGGGTTGGGTTAACCTCCAGATAATCCATGACGGAGAAACCATCGTCGGAGCTGAACGGAAAGAAAGGCAGTATATGGACAGATTTGATACTGTCTTTCAAATATTTATTAAGGAAGTTATGCAGCGTATGCAGAGGCAATTCACCATCATTCATGATGCTGTTGCCATAGGTAATGAGTATGCTGTCAGTTTCGTCCCAGTTGTTATGATGAGGCTCTGGGAGTTGTAAATTGCGCCCTAGGCCCATCTCTGCAATTAGATGGGGTACATAGGTATCATCATTCAGCATTGGGTAGATAAATAATATGTGTTCACTAACTCGACGTTCTAATTCTTTCTGCTGAGCTTCTGATTCTTCCATGACTAATTCTTACCTTCTTTCGCCTTTAAACTCCTCGTTATCAGCTTCGACTGCAACTTTAAGCTGATCGAGTATGTCGGGTATTGCGCTAATCACGCGGTTCCAGCTAGGAATAAATGGTTTGTCCATGGGCTTGTCCAGAAAATAATCGCCTGCAGCCATAATGTTGCTTGCAAACAGTTCGACGGACTGTTCTTCTTTATGTCGATCAAACTCTAAACCATTAATAATAGCATCATTGTGATAAGTATCTATGAAGTCCAATGCTATGCGGTAGTAGGTCGCCTTGATGGTGCGAAATTTCTCTGTTGAGAAGACATCACCGTTGGTGGCAAGTTTTCTGAATAATGCTTTTGCGATATCGATGGTCATTTTGGAAAGCCCTTTCTCTGTGTCATCGGCAGAAAGGTCCTGGTGTTTATGATCGTAGATGTCTGCAATGTCTGATTGACAAAGTCTGTTTTCTGCATAATTACGTTTCATTTCTGAGAGCACGCCAACTTCTAAACCCCAGTCGCTTGGTATGTGCAGGTCGTTTATAACATCAGAACGAATTGAAAACTCGCCGGCTAGTGGGTAGCGAAAGCTGTCTAGGTAATCCAAGAATTCATTTTGCTTACTTACTTTTTTCAAGGTCTTAATTAGTGGTGTCACAAAAAGACGCATTACTCTGCCTCCGATTCGGTTGCCTGCGATTCTAGAATAATATCCCTTGCAAAAAACATAGCTAAAATTTGGATTCGCAACTGGGTAGATAAGGCGAGCGAGAAGGCTTCTATCATAGGTGAGGATGTCGCAGTCATGAAGTGCAACCGCTTTAGCTCGGCCAGACGCTAAAACATAGCCATAGCAATACCATACGTTTCTGCCCTTGCCTAAGTTCGTAGGGGCCAAACCCAATTCTTGCAGTTGTTTATCAATTGCCAGAAGTCGAGGGCCATCGTTCCAAAGTACTCTATGATGTTGGGGCAGTTTGGAGAAATAATCTAACGCAAAGCGGTACTGCTTTTCATCTGCCCGGTCTAGGCCTATGACAATTTCGTTGAGATAAGGCACAGAGGTTAGTTCTTGGACAATATTGGACAGGGCCGGACCTTCTAGTTCAGAAAACAACGAGGGTAGAACAAGCCCCATTGGCCTCTCGGCTTTAAAACCCTCAAGCTCATGCTCCATATGCTCGATTGGTCGCTGACCTAAGTTATGCAATGTCGTGATGATGCCGTTTTGGTGAAAATCACCCATGCCGTTGTCCTTTTTATTGAGTTGTGATTTTATTGTGAAGAATAATTGCCCATACTTCTGAGCAGTCCTGAATCGTAGAGCTTGAGAATTTCGGTCATTGCATCTTGCCAGCCGACTGGGCCGGGGTGCTTTGTTTTGATAACCTTATTTGGGCCGTTTAACCTAATGCGGTCAGATTTTGCAGATTTGATAACCACTGCGATATCAGCACTGTTTAGCATGGCTTCATCATTGGGGCTGTCGCCAAGAGCGACGGTAATAAGGGGCTGACTTTTTGGGGGTGCAGGTTGCTGCTGAATCATCCAATTCATTGCATTACTTTTATCAAAGTGGCTCTGGATACTGAGAAATCTTCCCCCCTCAAGTAGTCTGAGGCCGAGCTGGGCAATCCGTCGCTCGAATTTTGCTCTGGCGTCAACGGAATCACACCAAAGTATTGGCTCGCTGTATTGGCGGATTTTGGAAAGTTTGGCCTGCTCCTGACTTAAACCAGTTAGTTTGCTAATTTCGCGAGCCGACCAATCGTAGAAGCCAGTGAAAAGATATTTCTCCTTTGCCCTCAGCTGATGAACTGCCCCCAACCAAGTTTCTCTGGGTTGGCCAAATTCCCGAATTTCATCGGCCTTAGGCAGGTATAGTGAAGCCCCGTTTTCGGACACGAAGGCTTCACTAAGCCCCAGTTTTTTTTGCACAGCCTGAATTTCTTGGGCTGTTTTACTGGAATTAATGATGACCGGAATTTCCCTAGATTGAAGAGTCTGTAAAGCAAGTCTTGCTGGCTCCATGGAATAGGTTTCACGCTCCATAAGGCTGCCATCTAGATCTGTAAAGACTAAAATAGGCATTTAATTTGCTGCTATTTGGTTCATGGTATAAATTGATTCAATAAATGCGCCAAGATTAGGTAAATGTTTGTGGTGTTTGACAAAGACAGCCATAATTTTTTTTAACCTACTGATTTTATTATATATAATAATTATTTATGACAGCGTAAAAGCATTTTCGCACAAACTATGCCGCTGGGTTTGGCTCGGTCATCTTCAATATCTGATATTTTTGCACCAATAAAGGTCGAATTGCTGTGAGATAAAGTAAGCGCTTACTAACATTTCTAGGATCCGCAGCTAAGGTGCTAGGGGATACAAGCTGATTTTCTCTCAAAGACCACAGTCTATCTCTTGTTTGAGTGCCTAGGCTCCTGTGTTATGTTCATATTCTATCGAGCGCTTCGCCATCTGCTGTGACCATTTACTCATCAAAAGGTCTCGTTTTTATTTGTAACAACTACTCGTTAAAGGAATTTGTATGTTACGCCTATTGCCAACCTTTCTACTGATTTGGGGCCTGCCAATTTCTGTATTGGCCGCAGAACACTCGGCCGCACCTTTTACTGCCCGCTTTCTGAATACCGATGTGTTCGAGCTTGAAGTGGTGACTGATCCGCAGATATCTCCGAACGGCAATCAAATAGTCTACGTTCGGCAGTCAAACGACATTATGATCGACCGAGCTAGATCAAACATCTGGATTATAGACAGCGGCGGAGAGAATCACCGGGCGCTTCTTTCTGGTGCGCAATCCTACACCAGCCCGAGGTGGTCTCCATCTGGCGACCGCCTGGCTTACATATCGAATGAGGAAGGCCGTGGCCCTGAACTCTATGTTCGGTGGATGGATACAGGTCAAACTGCCTTATTGAGCAATCTTGCTGAATCGCCTAGTGGGTTGTCGTGGTCGCCGGATGGAACGATGTTAGCGTTCTCGGCACTGGTCAAAAGCCCAAAAGAATCATTGGCTACCCCTCCAAAAAAACCCGAGGGAGCCAAGTGGGCCCCACCAGCAATAGTGATTGAGAGGCTTAAATATCGTTCAGACGGAAGCGGCTACATAGAGCCTGGTTACAATCAGCTATTCGTTATTCCAGCTGATGCAGGCAGCCCAAGACAGATCACGACCGGTGAATTCAATCATCAGGGAACCTTAGCGTGGTCTCCAAATGGGGAAAGTATCGTGCTGTCGAGCAATCGCAATGCTGACTGGCGACTGAAAGGCCAAAATAGAGATCTTTGGTCGATTTCACTTGTCAGTGGCGAGATGGCTCAGTTAACCCAGCGAGATGGGCCAGACCACTCTCCAAGCTTTTCACCCGACGGGAAAAAACTCGTATTTCTTGGCTACGAAGATAAAAAGATGGGTTACCACAATACATTGGTTAGCTTGATGGACGTGGCAGACGGTTCAATCGAAAACCTAACTGCTAACTTAGATCGGTCAATTAACACGGTGAGGTGGAGCGGTAGCTCGACTCAGCTCATGATTAGTTACGATGATTTTGGTAAGAAAAATATCGCCACGCTTTCGATGGAGGGAGAGCTACAGCTAATTGTTCAAGATGTAGGAGGCGTTGGCATTAGTCGCCCTTACACAAGTGGTTCTTTTTCAATTGCGCTAAATGGAACCATTGCGTATACGGCAGGTTCGGATCAACGTCCAGCAGATCTGGGTTTTGCGAACAGCAGAGAAACGCGTAAATTGACCAGTCTTAATGAGGATTTACTTGGGCACAAAAGCTTAGGCGAGGTGGAAGAAATCAGCTGGCGTTCTTCGGTTGGAGATCATGATATATTCGGCTGGCTGGTGACCCCGCCGGATTTTGACCCTAGCCAAAAATATCCATTGATGCTGGAGATACATGGTGGCCCTTTTACCGCCTACGGCCCTCATTTTTCAGTTGAAGTACAGCTGTATGCAGCGGCGGGCTATGTGGTTTTATATACGAATCCACGTGGATCGACTAGCTATGGTTTTGACTTTGCCAATGAGATTCACCATGATTATCCTGGCCAAGACTATGATGATCTGATGTCCGGCGTCGATGCTGTTATTGAAATGGGGTACGTTGACAAAGAACAACTTTTCGTAACAGGTGGCTCTGGAGGGGGCGTGCTCAGCTCTTGGATAATTGGTAAGACGAATAGATTTGCAGCTGCTGCGGTGGCAAAACCTGTTATTAATTGGGCGAGTATGGCCCTATACAGTGATATTCCAGAAGTCGTTGCGAGTTACTGGTTCGAGAAGCCTCCGTGGGAAGATTACGAAACCTATTGGGCGCGTTCACCGTTGTCTCTTGTTGGAAATGTATCAACGCCAACTATGTTAATAGCGGGTGAGTCTGACATGCGAACACCAATGCCAGAATCAGAGCAGTATTATCAGGCTTTAAAGATGCGTGGTATTGATTCGGCATTAGTTAGAATCCCGGAGTCATTTCATGGAATAGCATCCCGGCCCTCAAACCTTATTGCCAAGGTGGATAATATTTTGGCATGGTTTGCTCGTTATAGAAGCGTTGCACCTTAGGCTTACTAAAAGATGTCAAGGAGTTGCTGAAGAGAGGTTTTCGATGACTATGGTGAGTCGCTTTTTTAAAGAACCAGTCAATAGCCAGATCAGGTTTGGCTGAAATTGGATCAACCTATGCCTAAGGTTGAGAATAATAATTGCTTTGCGTAATTAATAACGACGTCTAATATTTTTATCTTAAAAGGAGTTTTTAAATGACACGTGTTGTAAACAATCTGATCCCGCTGCTGGCATTAACTTGCCTTGCTTCAACTAGTTTTGTACCAATGGCATCAGCGCAAGAATTTCAAACCGGAGATCCAATTAGCTCGGTAGATGAAAGTGGCGAAAGGGTGTTCATGTCCGATAATGTAAAAGTCTTTGGTAGTTTCCATTTTTCTGAGAGCTGTACTTTTGATCCGCAGAGAAATCTTATCCTTGCGATGAATAACGGTGAGCGCGGTGATGGAACAGAAAACGATGGTTTTGTGTCTTTGATTAATCCCGATGGCAGTGTCCATACACCGAAATGGATAGGAGTGACTCGTGATGGCTTAGAGTTGCATCAACCACTAGGTAGCGCGATTAAAAATGGCGTTCTTTATACCGTTGATACAGGTTATGTACGCTCTTTTGACTTGGCTTCGGGGCGGCCGATTAAGTCCGTGCCTATTCCCGGGGCAACGATTTTAAATGGCATTGCGGTGACAGAAGATGGCACAGTCTACACATCGAACTCTCGCAATCCCCAAGTAGTTTATAAAGTGACAAGTGATGACGTTGTTTCAACGTTCGCGGAAGGCGAGCCGCTGGCAGTGCCGAACGGAGTTGCTATAGATACACAGGGCAATGTGGTTGTTGTTAACGTCGATGACAATGCCGTGATTACATACGACTTGGATGGGAATGTGATAAACACGGAGTACTCAATTGAAGGAGGTAGCGATGGAATTGTCATTCTTGACGATGGGACTAAATATGTAAGCAGCGTTCGTTTTGGAAGCGTATCAAAAATTGAGCCGGGTCAGGATGCTGAGCTTATTGCGGCTGGCATCCCTAGCGCTGCATCAATGTGTTATGACTCAGTTCAAAATCAATTAGTGATTCCTCTAAATGGAAATTACGCTTTGGCTTTCATTCCTTTAAGCGATTAAGTCTTAATCTAACTTGAAAAGCTGAGAGTGCAGCAGTAAGTTCTCTGCTGCGCCCTCAGTAATTTAAGGTGGCTAGGTGAGAACAACAGTTGATGCGGATTTGATTTCTCTCTTGAATTGGCCACACTGGTGCTGTTTAAGCTAATCAATGATCCTCGCGAGGATCTTCGTGAAAATTGTTATGAAAGTAACTAAAAACGAAAAAGAGTACTAAAAGGAATTTATTTAGGATTTTAAAGGAGGGGAGGCTTAATTCAACCTCGGATTTTCTAACGGCGGCTTTCCGTTTTCTTTAAATAGAAAGTGAAGCCTGACGCAAAGCGACAAGGAGTCCCTTCGATGATTGTGGCACAAGACAATACTGTAAATTTAGCAGAGGTTGTCGAATGGAATGTAGCGTCAATTTCCATGCTTACGTAGCCGGTAGTGGTTTTTAATTGAGCTCTGTCACTTATTAACGTTTCCTATCGGGAGCTGGCTGCATCACTATAGCTCATAATGACAACGGCGATTTCACTTACCTGCTGATGGATGGAGGCATAGCCCTGACTTCCTTCTGCCCATAGGCCTGCTAATGGATAGGCATCTACTTCACCGCGACGAGAGTTTACAGTGATTTGATAAACAAGCCTGATGCTTTTTGGCGACAGTTTTCGCGATATTTTTTTCCGATAAGCTCGGCGATTTTAGAACCATCGTTGTGTATAGTCAAAAGCCAAATTGCTCGGATCTGCAGCCATGCACAATATCAACTGATAGTGTCGAGACCCATCATTAATAAGCCTTGTGGCGCTCCAGGTGAGTCGACTGGATGTACCACTGAATTCTTTCAGAATCTCAGTCAGCTTTGCCGAGTAAACCTCGGGAACCTTTATCTTCTTACTCTTCGGGGCTCTCAGCGTTCTGCTCGTCTGCCACTTCCGACACCAAATTTATTATCTTGGGTCGTCTACGTCGTCTAGATTTGCTTGGGATCATTTTACGCATGGACTCCAGCTTACCAAAGCATAGCAATTTATCATCCGCTTCTAGAACACGGTCACCCTTCGGATTTGGTATGACTTTATTGCCTCGATACAGCGTTAGAACATTAATGTCTTGCTCAGCTAGGGTTGTTTCTTTGATTGTTTTGCCAACAAAGTCTGAGCCTTCGGGTGCATAAATCTCACTAACGCCGTAGCCCTTGCTGACAGTTAATCGTTGTCTTATATCAATTTCAGGGAAATCTACTTGGGCGGAAATGTAATCAATAACAGCTCCTGCGACATCTAAGCCTGTACAGGTCTCGATGCCCTCCAAGCCAGGTGAAGAATTAACCTCCATAATTTGTGGACCCGTTGTGCCCTCTAGCATATCAACGCCGGCAACTTGAAGGCCTAGAATCTGAGCTGCTCGAACAGCAGTTTCGGTGTATTGATCGTCCAATTCGACCCGTTCGGCAATTCCTCCCCGATGCACATTACTCCTAAATTCTTGGCCTTGGGCAACCCGCCTCATTGCAGCGACAACTCTGTCTCCTACAACAAATGCGCGAATGTCTTTGCCCTTACTCTCAGCGACAAATTTTTGAATTAAGACATTCTGTTTTTGGCTTTGCAATAATTCGATAATACCTTCAGCCGATTTGCTGGTTTCAGCTAGCAGCACACCAATTCCCTGCGTGCCCTCTATAAGTTTTATCACAACCGGGGCGCCACCGACTCGCTCAATAGCGGGCAGAACATCTTTCTTGTCGCTGACAAAGGTGGTGCGTGGGATGCCGACATGGTGCCTGCTAAGTATTTGCAGGCTGCGCAATTTGTCGCGAGAGTTCATTATGCCGTGTGCTGTGTTGGCGCAAAAAACATCCATCTCTTGAAATTGGCGGACTACGGCGGTGCCGTAATAGGTGATCGATGCGCCGATTCTTGGTAAAACCGCATCGTAGTCGCTTAACATTTTTTGACGAAAATACAGATCCGGCACGCCTTTTTGTAGATCAATTGCAAACTTTAGTGTGTCTAATATTTTCACGTTGTGCCCGCGCTGTAATGCAGCCTCTTTTAGACGCCGTGTGCTGTAGGAGCGTGGTCCTCTTGAGAGAATGGCGAGTTTCATAATGTAGACCTGCGTTGTATTAATATTTTCAAGTATGTCATTTTATACAAAACTTGGCTTGTGCTTTTGGGAATCTAGGCGCTAACGCTAATGAGGTCTAGAGACATACGTGGCAGGCTGCGACTTGCGATACAAGGTTAGCGAAAGACATTTGCCCTCCCAATTTAAGCTTATCGTCAGTAAGAGAAAATATTGACACTGGCCCCTAGAATTCCTTTTTATACGCCTTATCAAGAATGACTTTTCGTGTGTTGGCAGTAACGCGTCGGTTTTTAAATTACCCCTGAGCAGCTCGATTAAGGATAAATAGTCACCGGCACAGGCAACCTTATTGAAAAAAGGTGGAATTTGATTCAGCTGCCATTAGGGAGTTTAGGCTACTCAGCGAGCTCCGCGCATAGGTGAGCACTATCGCTATGGGTATAACCTTATTGCTCACGACAATTGTCTGTTGGCTCAAGAGTGAGTTATTTCACGTGACTATATGAGTTTTTATATACTGTAGATCGCTATGTTAGCAGGCATTTGCGTTAGTGCATTCATCACGAATTTATGTGGTTGGGTAGCGAGCGACGAAAAAGTCGCAAAAGGTGGTGTGAAGCCTCTGCCGCAGCAATTGTCTGTGAATAATGATGTAAGGGCAATGTTTGACTTGCTACGACTAGTTAATTATCGGTTTAGTATTAGTGGCTATATAGCCTAGCCTTTTTTAAGAGGAACCCACATCACAGTGTTTTATAGATGCTAATCGGCAGTATTCGCCGCAGCTATTCAAATTGAAGGCTTACGGAGGTGTTGGCGTTCTTTTATCTTTCCGATGCTGCTATTGCATCATTTTGGGCACGGGACTACGGAGGGCTCTAGTTAATCCCAGGTTCATGCCGATGACAGTAAAAGCATTCATTTCCTATCACAGGATTACGCTGTAACTCAGGTGGGACGCTAGCTAGGCCTAATAAAGGCCAGACTTATAAAAGTATAATTACCTCTCTCTCCTCACAAATCCGAGACCCGGGCCAGCGAGACAATGGCACTCAGTACTGTGGGGCTGACGACCTGAATATGCTGTTTAAATTCATTCATAATCGTGACCAAAATAGGAATGAATTGAATTTTTATTGAAACAGGAACTAAAACATGCCTTTGCTTCAGTAAAAATCACAATAGGAGTACTATCATGAAAGAAACATATAATTACATATACTAACACTAAGTGCGTTTAGTGAATGCGGCGATTTAAACATAGATTAGCAGCCGATATCTCTTGTTCACTGCATTTTTCACCTATGGGTCAAGGCGCACAATCAGTCATAAGAGATATAGGGTAGAACACACCCTATATTTATAATTATTGATAGCGGCGAAGAATGAACTTTTAATGAAATAATTTTGTAAAAAAGCTGCAGAAGCTCGTCGATTTTTGGTCAGAGACAGGAATAGCAATTATTCTCGAACACGCCCAGAAAACCCACACACTGTGGGGCACTTCCTAGTTTATAAGAATAAAGAATAAAGAATTAAGAATTAAGAATTAAAGGTAGAGAAGACACGCTGACGCATTTTTATTATGTGCAGTTTGCCATAAGCCACAAAACGAAATCTTATAACACGTAAATAACGTTACATTGAGAGAGCAATATCGTCGTTACGCTAATGTAAAGAATTACTAAAATCTTAAAATAGAACGAGCTAACCAGTGATGTTTAGGAATGTTGATGACTATGAAAAACGAAGAAAAAGAGAAGCGAGTAGATGAATTAGCTCTTGCGAACAAAGAGCTAGCTTTTCAAAATGAAGAAAAAGACAAGCGGGCGGATGAGTTAACTCTTGCCAACAAGGAGAAGGAAAAAAGAGCCGACGAATTAGTCCTTGCCAATAAAGAGCTTGCTTTTCAAAATGAAGAGAAAGACAAACGAGCAGATGAGTTAATTCTTGCCAACAAAGAGAAGGAAAAAAGAGCCGACGAATTAGTCCTTGCCAATAAAGAGCTAGCTTTTCAGAATGAAGAAAAAGACAAACGAGCAGATGAGTTAATTCTTGCCAACAAAGAGAAGGAAAAAAGAGCCGACGAATTAGTCCTTGCCAACAAAGAGCTAGCTTTTCAGAATGAAGAAAAAGACAAACGAGCGGATGAGTTAATTCTTGCCGATAAGGAAAAGGAAAAAAAAGCTGACGCGTTAGTCCTTGCCAATAAAGAGCTCGCTTTTCAAAATGAAGAAAAAGACAAGCGAGCCGATGAGTTAATTCTTGCAAACAAAGAGAAGGAGAAAAGAGCTGACGAATTAGTCCTTGCCAATAAAGAGAAAGAAAAACGGGCTGAAGAGCTAGCCTTGGCCAATCAAGAGCTCGGCTTTCAAAAAAAGCTTGATAGTTATCGTTCTGAAACAGAGCGGGTGGCACAGGATTTGACTTTGCTCATTGATACGGCTAATGCACCTATTTTTGGCATTGATGCAGAAGGAAACGTTAACGAATGGAATCAAAAATCAGCTGAAATTACAGGATTTAATTCCGAAGAGGCAATGGGTAAAAACCTGGTGGAAGACTTTATCAGGGAAAATTACCGTGAGTCTGTCAATGGTGTATTGCAAAAAGCACTCAGAGGTCACAACACCTCTAACTTTGAGTTTCCGCTTTATACAAAAAACAATAAGCTTGTTTGGGTGTTATTAAATGCTACGACACGGCGTAATGCTGACGGCGGCATCGTTGGTGTTGTGGGTGTAGGTCAAGACATTACCGAGATTGATGGTTATCGGTCGGAAATGGAGCGTGTGGCAGAGGATTTGACTCAGTTAATTGATACTGCGAATGCACCTATTTTTGGCATAGATGCTGAAGGAAACGTGGATGAATGGAATCAGAAGTCAGCTGAAATCACGGGATTTAATGCCGATGAAGTTATGGGTAGAAGTTTGGTAAAAGATTTTATCAGGGAAAACTATCGCGAGTCTGTTAATGATGTCTTCCAAAAAGCGCTTATAAGCGACAACACCTCTAATTTCGAATTTCCACTTTACACAAAAGACAATAACCTAGTTAGAATGTCATTGAATGCTACGACTCGACGTAATGCCAAGGGCGGTATTGTTGGTGTTATAGGTGTGGGCCAGGATATCACTGCAGAGACCTTGGCTCGAAAGGAAAGCGAGCGAACATCGGGCGAACTGACGCAGTTGATCGATACAGCAAACGCGCCTATTTTTGGCATTGATGCTAAGGGTCGAGTCACTGAGTGGAACCAGTCGGCGGTTAGGATCGCTGGTTTTGAAAAAGAGGAAGTGTTGGGTCGTGATCTAGTTCAGGATTTTATCACTGAAGAGTACAAGGCCTCGGTCAAAGAAGTTTTAGACAATGCGTTACGCGGTGAAGAAACCGCTAACTATGAGTTCCCACTTTACACCAAGGGCGGGAGTTTCGTTAATATTCTGTTGAATGCAAGCACGCGTCGAGATTTAGAAGGCAACGTTATTGGTGTTATTGGCGTGGGCCAAGATATCACTGCAGAGACCTTGGCTCGAAAGGAAAGTGAACGAACATCAAGCGAACTGACGCAGTTGATTGACACCGCAAACGCGCCTATTTTTGGCATTGATGCTGAGGGTCGAGTTACTGAGTGGAATCAGGCGGCGACGAGGATCGTTGGTTTTGAAAAAGAAGAAGTGTTGGGCCGTGATCTAGTTCAGGATTTTATCACTGAAGAGTACAAGGCCTCGGTCAAAGAAGTTTTGGACAATGCGTTACGCGGTGAAGAAACTGCTAACTATGAGTTTCCACTTTACACCAAGGGCGTGAGTCTCGTTAATATTCTGTTGAATGCGAGCACGCGCCGAGATTTAGAAGGCAACGTCATTGGTGTTATTGGCGTGGGCCAGGATATCACTGCAGAGACCTTGGCTCGAAAGGAAAGTGAACGAACATCAAGCGAACTGACGCAGTTGATCGACGCAGCAAACGCGCCTATTTTTGGCATTGATGCAGAGGGTCGAGTTACTGAGTGGAATCAGGCGGCGACTAGGATCTCTGGTTTTGAGAAGAAGGAAGTTTTGGGTCGTTATATGGTTGAGGATTTTATTACCGAAGATTACAAGGGTTCGGTCAAAGGGGTTTTTGATAAGGCTTTAGGGGGTGAAGAGACTTCTAACTTCGAATTCCCTCTTTACACTAAGGGCGGGCAGCGCCTAGAGATTCTCCTGAATGCGAGCACGCGCCGTGACGTAGAAGGTAAAATCGTTGGCGTCATCGGTGTTGGACAGGATATCACGTCGTTAAAGGAAAAAGAGTTTGCGCTTCAGCAATCTCAAAAAATGGAAGCGGTAGGGCAGTTAACTGGTGGGCTTGCGCATGACTTTAATAATTTGTTGAGTATTGTTCAAGGTAATTTAAGGTTTCTTCAGGAAGATTTGGGAAATGTTTCTACCGATATTACCCTTCTATTTGAGGACGCATTATCTGCCGTTGAAGATGGTGTTGAGTTAACCGGCCGTCTTCTGCAATTTTCTAGTAATAAAAATTTGCAACCTAGGATGCAAGATGTAAATGAGGCTATGGAAAAATTCTACCGCCTTATGTCTAGGACTATCGGCGAAAAGATTTCATTAGACTTGAAACTGCCAGAAGAAAGTCTAGCTGTTAGTGTTGATCCTTCTCAGCTTGAGAATGCATTGCTTAATTTGGTTATTAACGCGCGTGATGCTATGCCTCGCGGAGGTCAAATCAACATAATAGCTGAGAAAATTTGTAATGAAAAAACAAAACAACAAGTCAAACAAACTGAAACTGATGAATTCACGAATAAGGACTTTGTAAAAATATCAGTTTGTGACCAGGGCGAAGGGATTAATCCAAATATTATCGATCGAATCACAGAACCCTTTTTTACTACAAAGGATGTCGGCGCTGGCACTGGCCTTGGACTTAGCATGGTGTATAGCTTCCTTAAAACATCAGGCGGCTTCCTGCGGATAAACAGCGAAGTGGGAAAGGGGACGACAGTAGAGATGTATTTTCCTTCGATGGGGGCAGTAAAAGCCGCCTCGCCTACGGAGGTTGCCACAAGTCGTAAATCAAATTTTTCCAAAACCATATTGGTAGTAGAAGATGAACCCAGAGTGCGAAGGGTTACAGTTAGGGATTTACGCGGATTAAATTACAAAACGATTGAGGCTGGAAATGCTGACATGGCGGTGTCGATTATTCAATCTGGAGTAGAAATTGATCTTATGTTTAGCGATATACTGATGCCCGGTGATATGGACGGTCGAATGCTGGCGGACTGGGTTAAGGAGAGTTACCCGAGGATAAAGGTTGTTCTCACTTCTGGATACAGTAAAGGAAAGGGGGATGTAAAAAAACCATTAACTAATAAGGATCTTACAAAGTATGCAGTCGTTAGGAAGCCATATCGGATAAATCTGTTAGCCGAGAGCATTCAGGATGCATTTGATGAAACTTAAAAATTGCTGGCGCAAGTAGTCGAACCTACGATACTAGGAATTTCGGCAGCCAGCGTGGCGGATCTTTTGATTATATCAATGAGTAAAAGGTTTAAAAGCCAAGAGTTTTTAGAAACGTGCTATTTCTTGACTTAGCTCATTAACTTGTCGATATCAAAGTTAATTCCTAAGGTCATATTGACGTGAGTCGGTGTTATGATTGGGTTTCTATATTTAGGATTAATTGAGTATGAATCTACGTCGCAAATTACTTCAACTCTTAGCTGCTAGCCCGCTCATAGCGCAGCCCACTGCTTTTGCGCAGAACAATGACGAGATGTCACAGACTGACCAGTCTACAAAGCTCAGATGGGGGCATATTAATGTCAACGTGAGTAGCCTTGACTCTGCTATTAGGTTCTATGAGAAGTTAGGATTCAGCGTTTATATACCATCAATTCCATATATTGGATTAACATCGGAGCCAAAATCTAATTTAATTGATGAAGGTAGCAGCATAGCTTTAGGGCTGCCTCAAAAAGCCTCTGGTCGAGCATGCATCATGCAGTTGGATAATGGCTATCCTAAATTGGATTTGACGCAACTCAATGACATGCCTCAATCAACACCATTGAACAACGCGAATTTAGGATTAGTACGGATGTGTCTCGCTTCTGCTAATTTAGAGGTAGACTACAATAAATTAACAAACCTTGGCGTCGAGTTCATTAGCCCACCAATGACTGCAAAAGATGGCATGGCAGAAATTGCAGTTTGTATCGACCCTGACGGCACACTCATTGAATTGATTCAGGTTCATTTGGATAAGTGGCGTGTGTAAACTGATTCGGCTAGCGAAGAGCATTTTTAGTAGGTTAGAGATCGTACTGCTTAATCTACACCTTAAAAGTGACAAAGTGCTTTAAAAGTTATCTGCTTTTAATCTTTAAACTAAATCAGCCTAGGTAAGTCTAAGCCCCTACGGCATTAATCTACAGAGTAATAAACATACCCGTGCTTGGTTGTGCTAATGGAGATATTTTTAATCTGTGGGTAGTCTGTAGCGACTATGGAGACCTTAGGGAGTTGAGTCATTGCTCTTAAGATGTTAAAAAAAAGTGGGCGCATCTGAATTCGAGCAGGGACAAATGAATTATGTGGCTGTGCAACTTGGGGCTGTCCGATTAAGTAGGTTGGAAAATTCTGAGAGTTTCTTTGTGGCCTAATCTCCGAGACTGACCGAAAGCATAGGTGATTAAATAAGTTAGAGACTGGCTATTTGTGCTATCCCTGAGGATGGCGAGTCGAACTCATGGGGCAAGTAATTGATTTCGGTACGAAGCGGCGGCCAGCGGGACTTTTTACCGTCCAGTCCGAGGATCTAGAGTAGACCACTGCTCCCTAGTGTCCCCTACTGGCAATTAGAGAAACATAACACTGGTAATAAATGGGCCCCAAGTTAGGAGGCAGTCGGTTCATTCGGGCCCTGATCAAAAAGCGGATTCTTTCTAGTGTAGCTCCAGCCAGGCTTTCATCATATTACTGACTTTGTCAGGCACTTCATGGTGTGGCCAGTGGTTGACGCCAGGAATGGTGACTAGGGTCCAGTCTGATGCGAGAAAATCCCAGGTGTTGTTAAGTGCGTCTGCCAATAGAGCCGTGTCAGCCAAGCCATGAAACTGCAGGACCGGTGCTTGGACTTCGGGCAATTCAAAAAATGCACCTGAGTTATAGGGATCGCGGGGATAGTTAGCTCGATAGTAATTCATCATCGAATCTATGTTAGATCGGCCGAAGGCCTCAGTGTACCTTGCCTGAAGATTCGGATCGTCGCCTGATAGAGCCGCCACCAGTCGTTCGACGCTCAAGTTTTCATGGGAGTTGGGTTGCTGGAAATTGCGGGCGTACGCAGAGTTCTCGTGCTGCTGCTCGAAGTTGGCCAGCTCCCTGACTAGGCTGCGTAGATGCGGTAGATTGAGGATGATTAAACGCTCGGTCATCTCAGGTTTCAAGGCGGCGAAACTCCAGGCGATGCCTCCCCCCCAGTCGTGTCCGGCAACAGTGGCACTGTCTTCACCTTCGGCGAGAATCACGGCAGCCACATCTTCTATTAGAATCTCTAGCGTGTAGTTCTCCACTCCTTCTGGTTGATCACTTAGATTGTAGCCGCGAGTGTCCATTGCCGCGACAGTGTAGTCGCTAGCCAGTGCTTGCATCTGATGACGCCAGGTATACCAGTAATCGGGAAAACCATGCACCATGACAATCAAGGGGCCACTGCCCATGACGGCATAGTGAATACGCACGCCATTGTTATCAGCATAACGATGTTCCACTTGTTCGGTCACGTCCTGGGCAAAGCCAGAGTTGCTCAGGAGTAACCCCAAGGCTAGTATCGCGAAAAATACGGTTTTACGTAATTGAATGGGCATCAAAATTTACTCTAGAAAAGTCGGAAAATACGGCCTATGTTTGTGACACCTTGAACGCGAGTTCAGCTATTTCTGTCGCGCTATTACAGCTCTAAGTTAGGCACAGACCAGGGCGAATTCGGATCAACCCATTGGCGTAGAGCGAACACATTGCCGTCGATGTCATTTGCGTGAACTTGCCAAAAACCACCGAGTCGTACCGGCTCGCTTACGAACTCCACACCTAAATCTGTCATACGTGCATATTCCGCTTGAATGTCCCCTACTTCAATCGAATAGGAGTAACCAAGCGCTGTGCTGTCTTTGTTTCCCAAAAACTCAGGTGTTTCGGGGTTGTCGTATTGCCAGAACTCCATGCTTTTCGAGCGCTGGGCCATTCTGAAGAACATGACCTTTAGTTCCACATCGTCAACATCAGTAGCGTCATCGAAAGTCACGCGGTCCTTGATATCAGCGGCTCGATAAGGATTGAAGCCCATTATTTCTGAGTAGTAGTTGGTCAACCGCTCGATGTCATGGGTTACTAGGGCAACTTGTGTCATCCACAGATCCAGATCTTGTTCTATCCACTCAGGGCTTCTTGTGTCTCCCCCTAAACGATCGAAATCAAGCTGCTCCAGCTCAACCATGTTGCCTTCTGGGTCGTAGGCATATGCATAAGTCACACCTTGGCCCAATAGATCAACAGGTCCATCGCCGCGACTGAGCATTGTCGCTCCCGCGTTTTTGAACTTCTCGTATCCAGATAGGTGTGCTGGCGACTGAAAGCAGGTATGGGTCATCCCCGGGCCTTCTACCGGCATCTTGCTGATCGGCGTGTCGCGGTTATGACTAAATTCTGTGAGTTCGAGGAGCATATTAGGCGCTTCAAGTACGGCTACCTCATACTCTACTCCTTTATAACCAAATAGTTTGTCAGCTGCACTACTGCCACGAACTACTTCTCTGCGAACCAATTTAAACCCCGAAGCCCTCTGGTAAAAATCCAGAGACGCCTCTAAATTTCGCACCGACAAACCGATGTGATTGACACCCATCAAACTCGCGGAAGAATCGCTAAGGGTTGCATCCGGATCAATTTCGTAGGCAATCGACTGTGTCGTGAACAGAATAGAAGATACTGCCGAAAGAAGTAAACCTGGGACGAAAGATTTACTGCGCAGTTTGCTTGAGAAGGGTAAAAGGTTGAACATTTAAGGCTCCTGAAAAAATGATCTAAATATTGGATTCATATTTTTTTGAAAATAATTACCATCAAAATAGAAATAGTATGAGTCGGGCAGTCCTTGTTTTTTATTCGCCGCTCAGAGAATAAACTAACAACACATTGCCCGGTGCTTCGGCCCACTTTTCATAGCCGGAGGTGATATAGACTTGTCCGTTAACAATGACCGGACCGTCGGATTCGATGGAGCCTCCTTTCGCTTCGATTCCATTTCGCATACCGAAACTCTGTCGTGTGTTAGTTTCCCAGAGTATGTCGCCGTTGTCGGTGTCAAAAGCGCGGAAGATGCCGTCAAGGCCACCGGCAAAGACGAGATCATCGGTACTACTGACCGCAGCAGAAATCCCCGGCCAGCAAAGGAATGGACTTTCTTCACATTTGTTGGGCAGGTCGTTGCGCCACAGCACTTTTCCAGTGCTGAGACTTAAGGCATGAATACCGGGGTGAGCGGAACCAACGTTATAGGGGTTGTTAGTGGGCAAATCTGAAACACCGACGAAGAGCTTCTCACCGTTCGTGCTCATACCATAGTGAATGCCACCCATGGTCCCGCCACTTCCGACACGTTGCTCCCAGATCAGCGCACCGTTTTTTGCTGGATCCAGGGCGTAGACCATGCCTGATTTCTGCCCCACTAAAATGATTTCGCGACCGTTTTCATCTCGGGTCAATATTGGAGAGGCTCCAATATCATAGTCCGGTCCATCTTCTTCAGGACAGTTTGGTGTTCCTCTAGAGCAGGCCCCATTCCAGGCGTCGTCCTTAGTGAGTTGAGCTGCCCAGACTATTTCGCCAGTGGCTATATCCATGGCCAGCACTGCGTCACTGTATTCGTTCGCCGGCGAGGAATAATTTTCCCCAGTGCCGGCATAAACTAGGTTTCGCTGAGCGTCGATTGTCGGGCTCGACCAGATAGGAGCGCCAGATGGACCAAATTGCTGTATGCCGGCGGTGCTCAAGATAGTTGGTCGAGGCTCATCGGTGGTATAGGTGCGCCATAGCTCTTCTCCGGTGCTAATACTCAATGCGACTAATGCGCCCCGAAATGAACAGCATGGATATTCGGTCCTGGCAGCTAATAGCACCTCTAATGAAGAGACGGGGACTATAACCGTGTCCCCATGGGCGATGACAGACCCTGTTAACGTAGCTTGCGGATGCTCATGTACTTCTCGCTTCCAATTAAGTTCGCCTGTCTGTGCATCTATTGCATACGCCTGACCACTAAAGTCTCCAAACAACAAAGTTTCAGGTAGGCCTGATTCATCGGTATCGACAAAGATTGCGCCACGCACTTCGGCATCGGCGCTGAAGGTCCACCATGGGCAACCATTGGAATTATCCAGGGCATAGATCGTCCCATCCTGGCTGCCGATGAAAGTCACTTCGGGTGTGACTACCGGCTGAGATCTCGCTCGTGTTGATTCGGGGTATGCGAACGCCCATTTGAGTGTTAACTGATTGACATTGTCCTTACTGAGAATCGATTCATCAGCCTGATGGCGAGTGTTGCCAGGTTCACCACCCCAGCCGTTCCACGCGACTGGCTGGCTTAGTGCTGAGGCTGAATTAAGACCTGATTCGCAGCTGAAGGAGATGCTCTCTTTGGGCGTTTCATCGAATCTCTCGCCGCTAAGAAAGTAGGCAATATTTCTTTTTTGTTCGCGGGTTAGCGCCATACCCGAAGTAGCCATAACGCCGGATTCGAGGGCTTCTACAATGCGTCGAGGCGTGTAAAAATCGAACGCTGCTCGTTGCGGAGCCTCCAGCAAAGCGCCCTCATGACATTCAGCGCAAAATAGCCGGTATTGAGTTTCTCCATCGGCTAGTTCCGCATCGCTTTGCACGGCCTGAGCTAGGACATTCGTGGAAGCAAAACAGAGCCAGATGGCAATAGCGGAGAAGATTCCATTTTTCGATCGCATATTTCATTTCCTAGGTTATACGCTATGCTTTCAGGCGGCACCAATATCCAGCAAGTGTCTACGGACTTCTATTATATTGATTTCGTTGGTCTCTTATCTGCGCCTTAGGCTGTCTGCTTCCTTAGGATCAATGCAAGACGATTGTAATAACAGCATATAGTGAGCGAGATTCATTATCTCTATTTTTGATGCCAGGCTAAATTTTTTATCGACAATCATAGTAATCACTAATAGTAGAAATTACCAACATATTTTGGGATAATTGAATGACGTGGGTGCCACAAGTTCGCTGTTGAATTACGTTCATTAATGTGGCAATAATGCGGATAGCAGCAAGCATCAGCAACTGGATCATCGTTTATGAACATCGCTACCTTAAGTAGAATTCCTCGTCCCTCGAAAGAACAGCGCATAGACACAATTGTTGAATCGGCACGAAAGGTGTTCTGTACCCGAGGTTTCGAGAAAGGCTCTATCGTCGATATAGCGAAAGACGCGGGCATAGCGGAAGGGACGCTTTATCGCTACTTCGATGGGAAGCGCGGCTTACTTGATGAAGTGCTACGACGCCACTATTTGGTCGTCTTCGACGACATCCAGCAAACACTGCCAACGCTGGAAGGGCACGGTAATCGTCTACGCTATTTAATTCGTCGTACTCTTCTAGCGATTTCGGGAGATCGTGGCATATGTGGACTCATCACGCGCGACGTTCGCCAATTCGACGATAAGCATACATCCCTTGCACAAGAATTAAATCGCCAAATGGCGGTTTTGATGTCGGGCGAGATAAAGGCGGGCATGAAGGATGGTTCGTTTCGAGCAGATACCTCGCCGAGAATTGTGTGCGACATGATTGGTGGTGGACTAGAGTTGATTGCGTACTCGTATATGAGGACCGGAAAAGCAATCGATGTAGATAGTGCAACGGACTCTATTTCGCGAATTGTGCTCGGTGGTATTGAATCGAGTGATGCTACTGCTCAGTCCATGACTAAGTTGGTAGAGCGATTGGAGCAAGCGGCGGATCGATTGGACGCTAAATAAATATTTTATTTGCCAATACTAGGTGTGCTTCGCCTATGAGTGCGTGTGGCACTATCTATCGATCTGAATTTATTGAAGGACCCTATTTAGAAAAGTACATTGAGTGTAATTACTACTAAAACTAATCATCCACAGAATGACTATATTTAGGCTCGATCTTTATCGAGCCACTACCCAAGGAGAAGATGAATGGGGCCAATACCTCAAGGCGGAACAGTTGCTGTAACAGGCAGCGCGGGATTTATCGGCGGCTGGATGGTACGACTACTTCTGGACAAGGGCTACCGCGTGAAAGCATGCGTGCGGGATGCAAATGACCTAACGAAAACTGCTTTTCTCAGGGCTATGCCAGGCTATGCCGCAGGACGATTGACACTGCATTCAGCAAATCTTGACGAGGCAGGTTGTTTTGATGAGATATTCAAGGGCTGCCAGGGCGTTGCGCACATTTCCCATGTTTCAACCTACAATGACCAGGACTATGTGCAGAAGGTTTACGACCACATAATCAACAGCGTCAATTTGTCTGAGACCGTAAGCCGCATCGTAGTGACCTCTAGCATCGCAGCGGTAATAGGCGAAACGGATATACAAGAGCTTGTGCGTCGGCCAGTTTGTGACGAAGACCGTTATCCAGATGAAGGGAATCCTAATCGTTCGGCGGAAGGGGGGCAGGGTTATTCCATGGGCAAGGTTTTACTGGAACAGGCATTCTCTGATGCGGCTGAAGCAAGCGGTCGATGGGATGCTATCACCTGCTGTCCCGGCGACAATATTGGTCCCATCCTCGCCGCTCATCAGAAAGAAGGGGGTCCTTGGCAGCACAACGTGGAGACCATGCTGCTGGGTGAGTATACAGTGAACGTGATTGGTGCCTATCGTAATTGGTGGACAGTGGATGTACGTGACACGGCGGAGGCTCACATTCGAATGCTGGAAAGCGACGATGTCAAAAATGGGCAGCGTTTTATTGCCTGGTCAACAGAGTCGCGTGACGTGAAAGACGTGTGCGCCAGCATCGACCGTCTTCTGCCTGAGCTAGGCTTTGCAGGAGCGAACATCATTGATCCGCTTCCTGGGCCAGTTAAAGAAAAAGAAGCCGTGCTTAGAGCTGTTTGGGGAGGCTGCGAGTTACGCAACGATCGTATTCGCAATACACTTGGCATGGAATTTCGCCCGCTTGATGTCTCTATACGCGACTGCGTGGAATCTCTATTGTCGGTTGGACATGTAAAGCCCAAGCTCAAGCCGGGTTTTGAGCTGCAAACGTAAAAACCTTGCAGACATTAACAATATGGCGGTACTGACAAGTTGATTCCCAATCTGCCAGAATCCGAGGTATGACTCAATCAAAAATGTGCAAACGCAACCGATTCCCGCTTGAAATAATCCAATATGCGGCTTGGCTCTAGAATCGATTCAACCTCAGTCATCGTGATATCAAAGATTTGATGTGATAACTCGGGATTGGTGTGAGCTATGAAGCGACTCGTTCCGAGCCTGCTAGAGAAAGGGTGTGGAATTTTTGCTGCCGACACTTAGCTGGAAGTGGGAGTGCGGAGGCGCTATGGCCAACGAAATATGCCTGGACCGGCGGACTGCGAAAATGCATAGTCGGTCGCTTCAAATCATAATCCGATGAAATCTACGGGAAAGTGATGGGCCCACGAGGACTCGAACCTCGGACAAGCGTATTATGAGGCAGTGGAACTAAGGTCCTTCTGATTCTGTAACTTGAAGAATTCTAAGAATTTCTTTCAGGCCAACCCTTCAAAGCCGACCGAAACCGAACCTCTTCCGAATCTGCCTGAGGTCGGATGGTCCGCCGAACTTGCCAAGTTGAAGAATTCAAACGGGTTTCAGTGATCGAACACCGAGCCAAAACGGATTGCTGGGCAATTTCTCGACCGACCGAGGTAGGGGAGATGAAAACCTGCAGAACTGAAAATCTGAAAATTCTAGAAGTGGCAGCTTTGTGGTTTAGTCGCTTTTAAGTGCATAGCATTGAGGTCTGTCTCAGGTGCTGATGACGAAACATTGTGGAATATAGGTCAGACTTTACTCATTAGCCAAAAAGCAGCGTCGTGCAATACCGTCTAATGGACTTGCTTCATTCGCGCAGTTAAGCGCAAGCCCTCCCTTCTTTCCTGATTCATCGGAAGCAGTGCCTTCCCCCACTTACAAACGCGTGACCCGATTGCAACGATATATTTGAAACGACGACTGGGGTGTATACAGACATTATTCAGACCAACACTGGCGTCCTAAAAACCACATGGAGCGTCATAGATCCCACCAACTTGATTCTGAAGTTAGACAGCTTTAAGGAGCTGACTGCTAACGAATAGCCTATCCTTTTTCCCCGTGCTTAATCAGCCCCTCCCCCCACAACCGTTAAAATTCAATGCCTATTGTCTGTCTGGATTTATTTTAAGAATTCAATTTCAATAAATGCACATTCAAATTCATTTCCATTAATAACGTCATGCTCAACACCGGCTTCTCGGAAATAAGGCACACCACTCTTCATTGGTGCAATCGTATATTCACTACTACCTAGATGAATTTCGAGTTGACCATCAAATAAAGGCACAACGATATAGTCATATTCATGCCGATGCCATCCAGTGTTGTCTCCATATTTTTTGAAACGCCATTCTGTAACGCAGGTACGCTCATTTTCGATTAAGACTGTCGAAACAGCTTTGCCATATTTAGATTGTTCACACATATATTCCCCTATTCTTATGATGACCAACTCACGTACCAAAAGGTTATAGATATTAACGTTACGGTACAATATCTATTCACGGACTCTTCATCTATAGATAGCTCTATGAAAAAACTACTAACAACAATAACTCTGCTCCGCTTTTCTAAGCCTTAATCAGCACCTACAACCGTTCCAGACCAATGCGTATCCACTGGCACTTATGCTTTAGATAATTGCTCTCTACCCAGCACTCCACCCCCAGGGCGCATTCGGAAAAGTCAGGTTGGTTTCATCTAATCTCTATACATACTGCTGTGGGCGATCGATAAGACATTAAATTTATGATATTTAAAGGATGAGTGATTAATAGTTGAACGAACGAATAGATCGCCTCTACTTCAAGCCATCTAGGAAGCTTTCCGGGGATTTTAAAATAATCACCAACTTGGTTTTTATCGAAGAACTAGTAGACTTAGGTAAAGGCAGCCTCTATATTTCCTGTGCACATAAATTTGACTGACAGGAACAGATGCCATGCCCGCATACCTACGATCCCGAATAATTCTCACTATTGCTGCCATCATTGCTCTGACGATAGGAACTGCCTCTGCGGCCGAGTTGCAGTATCAAGGTCCAGTTACTCTCGAAGGTACCGAGCAATTTACTCTTGCTGCGCAAGCCATTGATCAGGTGTTTCGCATTGACGTAGCCCTGCCGTCCAGTTATGGGCAAACAGACCAGAATTACCCCGTGGTCTATATGATGGACAGCAATTTAATGTTTACGGGCGTGATGAACGGAGCGTGGGGCCTACAGTTTGGACAGGAAGTTCCCGAAGTCATTATCATCGGCATCGGCTACGCCGTCGAAAATCTTTTAGAAGCTACTACTCTTCGCAATCGAGATCTGCTGCCAACCAATGATCCGGAATTTGAAGCCCAGAGTGGTATGCCTGATGATCTTAGCACCGGAGGTGCGGAGGCGTTTCTGGCATTCATTAACGAAGAAGTTAAGCCAGCCATGAACGCGCGCTATCGTATCAATACTGACAGCCAGTCCTTGGTGGGTTATTCATTTGGCGGAGTCTTCTCACTGTATACTTTATTCAATCACCCCGATGCATTCGATAACTATGTCATTGGCAGTCCGTCCATCTGGTGGCACGATACGGTGACCTTCGACTACGAAACGCGCTATGCCGATGCTCACGATGATCTGCCGAAGGATGTCTTCATATCTTCCGGCGCATTGGAAGAGGCGCCGGATGGCGACGATTTCATGATGGTGAGCAACGCCAGAAAAATGACAGAGTTGCTCCAGTCACGCAACTATCCCAACCTAAGAGTCAACTACAAAAATTTCGCAGACGATACACATGCTACGTCCTATTTGCCTTCGGCGATACAGGGCCTTCGTTTCGTATTGGGAGATTGAGTTCATCTTTCTCAGTGGCATCCTGTCTTTTAAAAAGTGTTTCTCATCTTAAATTGAAAAGCCCTCATACGACAATTAGGTAACGGGGTTGTTGGATGAAATCTCGTCGCGAGAGCAGCCTTGTAACCCAAACTAGTTTGGTGATCAATGTGTGTGTTTAATAGATCGGTGTCCGCTTCTGGCCGTTAGCATGCTCTATAAACGTACAATGCTCTCTCTCTGGCTGTTTACAAGCATATCTCCAGCAACTGCTACTGTGTTGTCTAGTAACCGCTTAATTTGCATGCTAGCAGCCTCTCAGTAGGGTGGTGCTCTGTATTATAACTCCGGGTGTCAGGTATGCATGAAGTAGATGGCCTTTTTCCCCAATAACGGTCCGGTGAGTACCCGACCCACAGGGTACACCCCGATAAGGCAGAATGATTCCATTGCGCCCCTATCCACACTATTGAGGACGAACGATCTAGCTCTGAGGAGCCGCCATGGTTTGAGATGTTAGAAAATAAATGACTAACTATACAGCTCTTGGCGGGCATGTTGACCGCACCCAATGTAATGCACTGTCGAAGCGTACTGAACAAAGATGCCTTGCTTCAACCATCAAGGGTCAATGGATTTTTAAGTTCTAATATTGAAATTATTGTTTTTTTTTCGTTGCCGAGACGAGCTTAAAATTCAAGTCGGAAGAGTTTTTTAATTCCAGTGAGACTGAATAAGACTCAGAACCTACTTGTACCTCAGCGATATCGAGCACACCTACCTTGCTGTAATAAATAGAGCTGGGCACTTCAGGAAAATCAATGCTTTCTGCTAGACCGAGCTGGAATAGTATTCCAGATGCGCTGTTTTCAATCAGCTTTAGGTTCAGTCTATAAGCCTGATCGTTGACTACCACGGAGGGTATCGAAAGCGTATCGACAGAGAACACTGCAGCGTCACGCTGAATAGATTCAGGCGCTACAAAATCTATGTCTGGAACAATCACTAATTGCTGTTCAATAGGTAAAGATAAAAACTCTTGGAATTGCGTATTAAATTGATCGTAATTTAGGCCGAACGTGTCTTCAAAAGCGCCGACATACGTAAGTGTGTCAATCTTTGGCCAAAACACTTCATGAAAAACGTTGATATTATTAACCTTGTTAGTCAGATAGGCTGTAGCCCACATTCCAAACGTATAAGGATCACACGGGTTACCGTAATTTAATTTCTCAATTTGAAAATTTGGGCAATTGGGCAGCATGTTAAGGATGCTTTCCATTTGGAATCGCATCAGTTCCTTCATAGACAAACTTTTAACTGATCCTTCATAAATGCCTAATTTTGATAGTTTCCTTACAGTATACTCGCTAATGTAGTTTGCAGAGCCCTCTGTAAAAGCTGTTGGTCCAAATTCTGGCCTCACTGTATTTTGGGTTTCATCAACTATTTCTATTTTTGAAAAAACGTGCTGACCTTGCATAACGTGATAGTACTCGTGAAATACAAGGACAGCATTTTGATATTCTTTGATATTCCATTCAGAAGGGTTGGTGGCTAGATCGAAGACAAAAGGCCACGAAGCTTGAGTCGCTGTATAGCCGCCGTTTCGATTCATGCCGGCATTTGCAGAACTGCTTGGCGAATCAAGACTCACTTGCCGATAATTTTCCATCCACCCTTTAAAGGTACTCAGGTCGCTGGTGAAGAAAGTGCGGTTAGATGAATCGGTCTTCCAATCTAGGCTAGCGTGAGGATGCGCGGTTTGGCTCAAACAAATTGATTTAAGTCGATCTAGGTCTGATCGCTGTGCCTCGTAATACCAAAGTTGCCCCCTTGCTATTCTTCGGTCACACCAAGAGCTTGCTAATTCAAGCATTGCATCAACTTCTTGACCTACAGCCCACCACTCCCACTCATACTTTCCGAAATACTTTACCGCAAGCCTTAAGTCTTTTGCTAAACCTCCTCTATTGAGTTCAGAGATATCGTTAGCTACAAAAGCTTCAGGGTAACTCTCAACTGTTTGTCCCCAATCGTCGGTACTTTTGAAAGGGTTGAAAGGGTATACGTCGGTAACATCTAGGATGCCATCTTCATCTGAGTCCACACCTTGAGCCAGCGCAGGTAATGCGGGCAAAAGTAGGCACAAGATGATTATTCCCTTCCAAGTTTTCATGTGTCTGTTTACTCCTTAAACCAAAAATTTCTGTAAGAGCTGTATGCTACTATTAAATTCATGATCGAACAGTGACCTACTTTTTCTTACCAGATGATTAACTATAAAACTCTCGGTGGCCGAGTGGCTTGCACCCTGTATAAATCCAAATCCACGGTGTCGCACTCCTGCTTTCAAGGGTAAGACCAAGTTCAATTTTAGATGGCTGTCCATCCCACTATTTTCGATTACCCGAGCCAGCACCTAACCTCAGTAAGTCAAACGGTTTCATTTAATTTTTACACATTCTAATCGTTACGAACAAATAAAGGAACGATAAGTTAATTTATAGAATTAAATGATAAGCATAAACAGTATATTAGCAGCCTTTTTATGCCAGCCCTACCAGTTCAATAGCTATAGTATTCAGACTATTATAGGTGTTGCAATGCTGCTACATCATATGGCATTGTCGAGGAGAGTATTGCATACGACTTTTAATCTATAATTTTTGTTGACGCAGTCTCAACAGAACACTCTCCTGCCATTACTGTGTACTCTCGGGAATTTTTATCTTAAGGAAAAGGTATGCCTGGATTATCGTTAGGATGTTCAATAGCAAGCGAATGAAATATCTCATGACATATAACAGTCAAATCTCCAATAGGAGTTTGAGAGGCAATACTTTGTTAATCCTGTGCGATAGCTACAAGTCCATTTGAAAAATCTGATTCCGCATAACTCTTGCTGAACCAAATGTTTCCCCCACTCGGTGCATCACCCGGAGGGTCTGCAGTCGCTACGACGCCTGATACAAAATTCCTCTGCTCATCGGAAATCGTATTTATAGCAAGTCTAATAGCTCCAACGGTTTCTTCAGTCTCAATAACTTCTACAAATGCTTCGTTAATGTACTTCTCAATTTCTTTAAACGATGCACGAACGTCTTTTTGTTGTTTTGAATAAAAGGGTATCGGAGAAATCTCACCAAGGTTATCTTGATAAGCATATCCTACTAAAGAATTACTGTCGGTCCGGAAACTATATGAAATCATTGTTTTGAATTGATTCATTTCTCCTCCAGAACAAAACGGATCGCTCATCCATTTGATAGGAGCACCTTCATTTTCATTGAGTAGTGAATCTCTATATATTACTCCGCAAAACTTTTTTAATTCAATTTCTTGTCAAGATTTAGACTATGTTTGCTTGTTAATTTGCGCAGGCATTTACATCTCCAGCTTGAAAGTTCTCTTTATTCTTGTTCACGGTCGACATTTTTCCGGCCGTTTATGTTATCGAAAATCTTATAATCTTATAAGTGGCTCGATAGGTTCTAGCTGTCTGACAGTCAATTACTAGGCTCTCAATCGCAACTTAAATCTTATCGCCCCCAGATTCAACTTTGGGTACGCTCACAATCATACCCCACCCCACTGGGTTCCTAGTAATCGCCCAGCCAACAACCCACACTAGAAGGGTCACCCAAATAAAGAAGAATGGTTCCATTATATCCGTATACATACTATTCTGGACTAACGACCAAGTATTCCTGAGAACAAGGCTATGAAATTACTAACCTGCGCTTTCTTCCCACTGCTGCTGCTTGGATTTGCCGGGGGGGCTTATGGTCAAGCTGCGGCCGAAGATGAAGCTATATATGTATTTCAACGTTTTCTTAGTTCATTTACGAATTTAGATGTTGACGGCATAGTGACTCTTTTCTCAGAGGACGCAATTTTTTGGGGGACGGGGTCAAAAATATTAGTTGAGGATACTGCCGGAATTCGAGAGTATTTTTCGGCAATAGGTGCGCGTCCACCTGGCCAAACAGTTGCGAGTGCACTTGAGTATTCCGTACTAGTATTGTCCGAAGATAGCGTTCTTGTTTCAGGCATGTGGCAAGTCGTGTCCGAAGGCCAAGTTAGGGGGACGCCTTTGCGGCTGAGCATGGGGCTCGCACTACGAAATGGCGAGTGGAAAATTGTACAGTTTCACAACTCGAGAGTGCCGGATTAGCGGTTCTGTAATTATAAATAAATTATCACAAACAACGATACTCTGATTTTTTAATCAATAAGCAGTTGCCACAAACACTTGAAAAAGATCAATTTGAAAAATTTTTAATAAAAAGGAAGCAATACATGAAAAACTTAGTAATAGTTTCATTTCCCGCTAAGGCTGAAACTTTAGATCAAGTAAAAGAGCTCCTGAAAGCAGCATTGCCAGATACTAGGAGTTTTGCTGGTTGCATAAGTGTAAGTACATATATTGAGGAATCATCAAATACAGTCCATCTAATTGAGGATTGGGAAACTTTAGATCACCAAAAAGAATATCTGTCATGGAGGGTAGAGACAGGTCTTCTGGGATTATTAGAACCTTTGTTAGAGGGTGGTGCGGCTAGTCTAACGGCAACAATCTGTGGTCCTGAGCATACGGAGATATAGAAGCTAAAAATACTTAAAATTATGAAGCCCGGAATAAATAAACTACCAACAACGACAACCCTTTTTTTCTGGTTTCAACTTTAACTGCGACCGCTCAAAATGAACGGCCAAATCAAGGTGGTAATTATTTGTACTTTACAACTTTAGGAAAACTTTATTATGCGACTTACTAAAATTTTATTAATGACATCAATAGCAATATTTTCTGGACTGGTATTTGCTGATGATACGGCCATGTTGATCGATCTAGATAAGCAATGGGGAAGCGCCGGCGGACCCGATGGTTTTGTCTCTGAAGATGTTATTGGCATAGGCATCGCAGGAATTACTGGGATTGCCGAGGTAAGACAGGCCGCTTCAATCGCGTCTGAAGAAGAATACGTTGTCGAAGGATACCAGGTGAAATTTCTCAGTACAGATATTGCTGTAATGGTACATACAACCGCCGGATCAGACGCCCATGCGAGCATGCATGTTTTTCAAAAGCAGGATGGTAAGTGGCTCGTGGTTGGCGACGCGGCTGTGCCGACAGCCGAATAATCACCAGCGCCACTTGGGGGTGTGAGTATCAGGGAAGTAGCAGTAAAGCTATGTAGTTTTACCTAGAGCGTGAGGAGGTAAATTATAAAGAAGATGGATTTCAACGACTTGATTGAAATTCCTGCTAGGGCTGGAATAATAGCTTCCTTAATCTTTGTGGGTTTTCAGATTAGACAATCGTAAATGATAGTTTTGGCTGCGAAAACACAACAACGCGCTGCCTTGTTAATAGATAGGTAAAATGCTTGGTTAGAATCTTGACTGAATTTCAATCTATACACTTTGAACAAAATTATGATGCTGTTATATTTAAATCTAAGATCGTTATGAGAACAAGCGCTCATCAAATTCGCTTTTTATATGAAAACGATTATGTGCAATATAGCTTGAGTTTAATGTCCGGTGATATTTGGGAAGCGTAAATTACGCGGCTTTGACTTGATATTCAACATATGTGAGGTAAGGAAAAATTACCAATCTATAACCGTCATTTTTGTCTGACAAATTCAGAACACTTGTAGAATCTCTTCACTATAAATGTTCTAAGTAAATGTAGAACAAACTACTAACAACAGGAGGCAGACATGAGTGCATCAATCACCGGTAGATACAAATTAGGAGACTTTCAACTCCAATCAGATGATGTTCTGAAAGATGCATTTATTGGATTTCGTAGTTATGGGTCACTGAATGATTCGCGAGATAACGTCATAGTATTCCCGACTTGGTATACGGGACTCAACGATCAGGTCGAGCCTTACATCGGATCAGGAAAAGCTCTTGATCCTAAAAAGTACTTTATAGTTATTCCTGATATGTTCACCAACGGTTCATCAAGCTCACCTAGTAACGCTCAGGAAATGCACAAAGGGTTGAATTTCCCCTTAGTTACGCCATTCGACAACGTAAGGGCTCAGAGACGGTTGCTCGAAGAAAATTTTGGTATTAAAAGCGTGGAATTGATGGTCGGCTTCTCAATGAGTGGCCAGCAAGCTTACCACTGGGCAGCGCTGCACTCAGACCTCGTAAAAAGAGCCTGTACGATCTGTGGAACCGCTAAAACCTCGCCACACAATTGGGCGATGCTTCATGCTTATAAGGCTTCAATGGAAACCTCCCAAGATTGGCAGAATAAAAATTGTGAAGACTGGGATCCGAAAGTTCTCAATGTTTTTGCCAGTATTGGAGCGACGATGGCTATGTCGCAGGATTGGTATCGAGACGGTTTACATCTTACAGAGGGGGTATCAGGGGTTGGTGATGTCATCAAAAATATTAAAGGCTTGTTTAGGCCGTGGGTCCCCGCGAACATTTATGCCCAAACTCTAACCTGGATGTCGGCTGATGTTTCTAATAACCAGACTTTCAATGGTGATTTAGAATCAGCGCTTAGAGCAATTAATATTCCATTTTTGATGTTGCCTTGCGAAACCGATTTGTATTTTCGTGTTGCCGATAATGAAGCGGAGCTGCCGTTCATTGATGGGGGCAGATTAAATGTTATTCGGTCAAAAAGTGGACATATGGCTGGCCTCCCCGGATTCAGTCCTGAAGATGACGCCTTCATTGATCGGCAATTAAAAGATTTTTTACAATCCCATGCCTATTAAGATGTCCTTCAAATAGCCAGAGTAACGAAAAGACGGTTTTTTAAATGAAGAGCAATTCAATGCAGCTAAAAGAAGACTCTTAGGACTGTTAAAAAACTACTAACAACAATAACCCTGCTCTTTTTTTCTGTTGCTGTTAATGCCCAGATGTAGTTGAAACCCTTGTATTTTCTGACGCGTGTCGACTTTGTCAGTGTTGACGGTTTTTTTTTCAAATTTTCTTCTGTGTTAATACTTACCTTTTTACTTTTTCGTGCTGGTGGCGTTTGCAGCAATGAAGCCTTCGGAGCTACTTAGGCCTACTGCTTCTTATTGTTACATGTGCCTACTTTCTTGCCAGCATTCTTCAGTAACTGCAATAGTATTCCGTGCCGGTACTCGTGGCTCATTCGAATTGGGCGGCGATCAAGTTTTAGATTGCTTCAAATGTATTGTCGGCACTCATGATTTCTTGCCCAGACATAAAAACTAAAAAGATCAGAGCTTATAACTAGCAAGAAGGAAAAATGTTCGACAGCTTACAGGCTTTAGATGAATACATCCGGCGGTCAGCATTAGAAGTTGCCGATACATAAACATTAAATCAAAAAGGGAGCTGAAGTTCAGGCTGCGCTACATACAGCCCCTATTATTCTATGGGTTTTATTTCTCGGGGAGTAAGCGAAGGATTGCTCGAGTTTGATGCCTAGGGTAGCACCAACAAAAATTAAAGAAGGCCTACATCTCTGTAAGCTTTTGAGTTATATGGTAGCAATGAGTGCTACTGAACATTATCAATAAATCATCGTTATATAAATATAAATATAAATATAAACACTAATATAAGTATAAACATATTTAATTTAATTATTACAAAGGTGCCGCAAAAAATACCGCCAATTAGTTTTATCACCCTATACTTTTACTGATTTCCTCAATAATCACTAAGGCGATCCTTAGCTCCACCTCGATTAGTCCTATCTTTGTTTGGCAGATAACAACCAAATTTATTGCTATTATTTTGTTGATGACTCCTAGAAATATATTGTAATATTTTGATACTTTATAATGAGGAGTTTAAAATGAAAGAAAAAATTGCAGATTTTAGTAACGCGCACAAGGGAACAAGTTATGCTAAAAATGCTCAAGGAAAATTAGTAGCGCAGTCAAATTGGGAGTCTGTTTCCGAGATTGATCTCTATGGTGCTGTTTATGGAACGTTAACTGTTGAAGCAGATATAAATGACCCCGATGCTAATTCTGGTGAGTGCAGTTGGGCGGGAGAGGGGTTCTCACCTGATGGAACTAGGACAGTAGGGTTTCAGTCAGGAACTTGGGAGAAAGTAGGAAATCACAAGTGGGCGCTCAAGATGGCTGGCAAAGACTCTAAGAGCGGCGCTGTCTATACAGAGAGTGAAATTGAATTAGAAACACTAATTTGGTCAGGAACGGTATATACAGGTTGAACGTCAACGCTAAGTGAAACAATACTGGGGTAATTAAAGAAAAAAATCTGAATAAATTAATTGCCCCAGTTCTCGCCCAAGTATCTCAAACTCATAAAGCTCTGCGAGCTGAGCACTTCACGTATAGTCCGCGTGCCAAGCGGACTCAGACCCCACCCCCTTTCCCCTAGCATCCGCCCAGCCAGCACCCCACACCAGGGCTACAACCCGGTAAGGCAGAATGGTTCCATTGCACTTCTATAGATACTACTGCAGACGAACGGTTAGTTAATTTTTAGAACAACTATTTCGAAATAAGAGCAGGCAACAAATATTACTTGTCTAAAATTCTCGATTGTGGCTAATATGATTTCCTTGAAATATTGGTAGTAGTATAGATAAACACCAAGTATTCTAAATGAGCTCCTTTAGAGCATTCTTAGTTGTAAGTAGTCAACAGGGCTACCCTTAATAGTGGAGTATCGGATGCGCTTAGCGTCGGTGTTATTTATTTCCATAGTTCTCCCCATCATTCTTACAAAATGCGGAGAGGCGGGGGATTTCGTCTCGCGAGCCGATTCTTATATGACTGATCCTGAGGCGGTTAAGCGAGGTAGATTACTGTTTGTGGGCACCTGCGCTGGCTATTGTCATAAATTAACCCCCGAAAGAGTTGATGCGTTATACCTGTTCGACTGTGACTGGAAACATGGTAGTAGCGATCAAGAAATTTTTAATACTGTCTCTCTTGGTGTTCCAAAAACGAGAATGGTTGGATTTGGAACTAATTTTCCGGAAGGCGAGAACGATCTTTGGAAGATAATAGCCTTCATCCGGACCAACAGCTCGCAGTGCTCTTAGTATATTTTTATGTCGACAGATTGTAACGAATTGTAATCAGATTATATGGAAAAAACTTGGTGAGTTAGTTAAATTAATTAGCTAGATTGCTAACCTTAAATTATATGAAGGGGGAATCCATGAAAACCAAAAGATTAAAGTTTGAGTTTTTAAGATTAGTGCTTAGCGTATTTTCGGTAATATTACTTGCAAGTTGTGGAGCTGAAGAAAATTCAATTATCACCATAACTGAAAGTGATTCTGGTGTAATGGACCCCAGCCTAGTAGGCGAGGCGCTGACGATTACTACTACGCATTGGATAAATAATAAATCAATAGGCGATGGATCTGGTCCGGTGACAACAGAGCTATTGTCTGAACCTCAAAGTGCCAATGCTGCCAATTGGCTGCAGTATGGTGGCGACTATAGCAATCTAAGGCATTCCCCAATCACAGAACTCTCACCTGGGAACATCGATAATCTTAATTTTGCTTGGGGTTTTCCTACCGGAACCAGTGGACAATTTGCTGTGTCGCCTTTGATTTATGATGGAATCATGTACGTGACCTCGTCTTACAATAGGCTGTTCGCTCTCGATGCTCGCACTGGAGAAATGTATTGGAGGTACGATCATCCATTGCCAGATGATCTAAGAATTTGCTGCGGTCCTGCGAATAGAGGTGCCGCTATTCATGGTGACAAAATTTTGATGGCAACCTTGGATGCAAAAATTTTGGCTTTTGATCGAATCTCAGGGGAGAAACTTTGGGAAAATGAAATTATTGAATATGATCGTGGATTTAGTGCAACCTCCGCTCCTTTAATTGTCAAAAACCTAGCAGTCATAGGTATTGGCGGTGGTGAATTTGGCGTCAGGGGATTCTTTGATGCATATGATGTGGATACCGGAGAGCGTGTATGGCGACACTATACAGTTCCAGCTGAAGGTGAACCAGGGTATGAGTCATGGTCAGGTAATTCATATGAAACCGGAGGGGCTCCTGCTTGGACCATCGGAACCTATGATCCGGAGCTGGACTTACTTTATTGGACAACGGGCAACCCGGCACCAGACTGGAATGGAGACGCTCGCCTTGGCGATAACTTATTCTCAGACAGCGTATTAGCCTTAAATCCCGACACTGGGGAACGCAAATGGTATTTCCAATTCACTCCACATGACGTATGGGATTATGATGGAAATACTCATCTCTTCCAAGTTGATATAGAACAGAATAATGAAACTATAAAGGCGATCGTTCAGGCTAACCGCAATGGTTTTTTCTATGCTGTAAACAGAGAAAATGGCGAGTTCATTCGCGCTACTAGCTATATGGAACAGCTGAATTGGGCAGATTCTATGGAGCCGAGTGGTAGACCTGTGATCAACCCCGCGGCGATGCCGTCAGAAGAACCTACAATGAGAGTTTGTCCGGGAGCCCTGGGAGGTATGAACGGCTCTGTATCAGGTTCAGTTAATCAGTCGTTAGGTTTGGCCTATATCCCTGTGATAGAAAGCTGTCAGCTTATGCAAAAAGGTATAAGCATGTTTGTAGAAGGTCAAATGTTCACCGGCGGCCTCCCGACTCCCACAGACGTAGAGGTAGATGAGACTGGCGATTCTTCGTCCTACGGCCATATTACTGCGATGGACTACCAAACAGGCGAGGTGAAATGGCGATATTATGATCCTCAGCCAATGATGGCGGGGACGTTAAGCACTGAAGGTGGGCTGGTGTTTACTGGGAGCCAAACGGGGCATGCTATCGCTTTGGACTCTGGCACTGGCAAAGAATTATGGCGGTTTAAATTAGGTGGCGGCATAAGAAGTCAACCCGTCGCCTACCAATTAGACGGTGATACATACGTGGCTATAGGCTCTGGTAATTATCAGGGAATAGCAGGGTTCTCTGTTGCAGATGTAGCAATTCCAGAAGGTGGCCAGCTTTTTGTATTTAAACTAGAGAAATAAATATTGTAGCACCCACACAAAAAAGCCCTAATATATAGGGCTTTGAGGTTCTTCTTGAATTTCTTCAGAGGTCACTGACTTAGTTTACTGTAGCAATGGACATTACTGAACGGTATTAATAAGTCATTGTCATCTAGTTACATTTAATTTAATTATTATAGAGGTGCCGCCAAAAGTACCCCCAATTAGTTTTGTCATCTTGCTCTTTCGTGAGTCTTCACAAAAGCTACGAAAGCGATCCTTGGTTAGCCCTTGACCAGCCCTGTTTCTACTCAGCAGACAATAACTTAATTCAGCGGGCGAATTCCGACTCTCTTGCCGTCAAGTGATACTGCAACGAGCTGGCCGTTAACATGCTAGGAGCCTTTCAGTAGGGGGCCTTGTTTCCTCGTAACCGCCCATTCAACACCCCGCCCTAGGGGGCATACCCCGATAAGTCAGAATGGTTACATTTCGCCCCTATGTATATGCTGTTTTGGACGAGCGAGAGGCTAACTAGGCAGTAAGAAGAAACCATGCAAGGTTTCGCCAACTATAGAGCAAGCATAGATTTATAGGCTTCTAATGTCTTTTTTTTGAATGCTCTACTTTATTAAAATAATAAGTGTCTCATGCATTTTTAAAAAGTAATTTGTTCAAGAATATAGTGCTCCTCCCGATATTATAAAACTAAGAAAATTGAATTTAACCTCCCACCCATAATTTGCAAAGTCTAGTTGAAGAACGACCCTATTTTTTAAGAGAGTTTACGAAAAAATTACTAATTCGATAATTATACTAAATGTGGATAAGATGATTAAAGACAGAAAGTGGTGGGTTATAAGAGTCTTTGGCGCTTTAGCGATATGCCTATTAGCCTTAAACATACATTCGGAAAGTATTTACGATGCTGAGTCTGGAACAGTTAAGGTCGATAGTATTTTATTTAACGGAACTCTGTATAAAAATACCATCATTGTACCAGGTACCCTTATATCAATTGGTGCCGGCCTGACCGAAGAGCAGAAGATTAAAACAAATTTACCTGCAACTTACAGTGCTCAGAACGGGCACCTCGCTCTTCAAAACACTACTGTTGGCAACTTAATTTACTCCGATTTAGTTATTACGATTAAAGAAGCTCTATCTTACGATTCTTCCGAATTCGTAGGTTCTGCACAGGATTACAGCGACAGGACATCGGTTATACTGAATTACCTCGCAGCGAGCGATGTATCGCAGTCCCGCATCGATGCTACTTTAGAGTGGACGAAGCGCGTCACCGATGATTGGTTTAAAAAAGAAAGCCCTTTTTGGAAGTATTACCAACCGATTGATATCTGGTTGGTTGGGTCTGACCCAGAGACTGCTGCAGCACTTAACCTGCGAGCCTGTGAGAGATTACAAAATGTTTATCCAGCCCGATATCTTCGAGATGCATGCAACCCAGAAAGCGGCAGCGGTCTTGAGTTTGCAAAGTTTGATGATTACGTAAATGGGGGGGCAGCTATTAATAGTAGTGTCACATTGGACGGTTATCACTGGATGTACTTTGGGCCTAGCGGGGATGATAATTTAGTCAACGGATTGACTGTTGCTCACGAAACTTGGCATATGTGGCAGCTAGCTCATTTAGACATTCAAGGCAATGAATGGGTAAAGGCCACAGGACTAACGACGGGTAATAGCAGTGATCGAGAATCAATTCAGAACATTCTTATGGGTAAAGAGACCGGATCTCTTGAGGATTGGTCGCCAATAAGAACTGAAAATTCCAAAGGAAAAGGGCCGTTTGAAAGAGATGGAACCTGGTGGTTTGAAGGAGCAGCTGATTACAATGCTTATTTGTGGTACTCAAAACAACCTGAAGCAAAGGCGCTAGCCGAAAATGATGAAGAGCGGGAGGATTATCTTCAATATCATCTTTCAAAGGTGATTGAAGATTATGTTCCACAATTTCGTGAGACTGGATTAAAGGTATATGAGCTAGCATACGAACACGGCAACCTTGGTTACAAAATAGGTTTCTTATTTCATGCCTTCTTAGTCAAAGAGGTCGGTTTGGACAGAATTAATAATGGATTTTGGAGCGAGGTTGCTAAACTAGGTTTTGACAGTGCATTCTTGAAATATTTCGACAAGACATATCAAGAATATGGATTAGAATTCGAAGCCCTTGTGCAAAAACCAAAATCAGAAATTATATCGTTGCTACTATAAAAAGTTGGAGGTAGTTAAAATTATTATTCAAATAATTCCAGCCACTATGATGTTTTCATCCAGGGTATTTTTTAGCGAGCTGAGGATCTAATAAACTCGCACTAGGACAAGAGATAGCTACCAAGTGCTTTGAGTCTGGCTATAAGAATTGCGCAGACTAAGCTATGAGATGTTTCACATTCTATTTTAGTTTATTTAACAAGCCTTATGCGTTACGGATAATTTGAAAATTACAAAGATAGAAACGAACGACTTGTTGCAAATTATTGGCATGCTCGGCCTTATAGCCTCGCTAATTTTTGTAGGAATAGAATTCCGCCAAAACCAGTAAGTAGCAAGAGTCACAGCATATCAAGCGTTAGCAGAGCAAATAGCCTCTTACAATTCTCAATATTTGGGATGTTATTCGTGGCGTAACGCTTCAATCGGATCGAGGCGCGCCGCACGTCGCGCCGGAACATACCCAAACACCACCCCGACTAAAGCCGAAAATGCAAAAGCGCCCATCACAATATTTATATTCAATAATAAAATCGAAACTCATATACACCGCCCCTGCATAGGAACCGGTTAAGCCGATAAATATGCCGATGCAGCCTCCCAGCGTAGTCAGGATCACAGACTCCACTAAAAATTGCGTTAGCACTTCTTTTCCCAGTGCACCGATGGCCAGTCGTATGCCTATTTCCCGGGTGCGTTCAGTTACCGACACCAGCATGATGTTCATGATGCCGATGCCACCCATCAGCAGACTAACTCCAGCAATGGCGCTCAAGAACAGAGACAGTATTCCGGTCACATCTTCCAGCACACCAGCAATCTCGGCGGAATCCAGCACGCGGAAATCATCGACATCCGTTTCTCGAATATTGCGGCGCTCACGCACCAGTTTGTAATAGTTCTCTGTTTAAATAATACAGTAGATCGTATGTCCCCAATAATGATTAGACACTTTGATCTTAATTTACACTAGGTAACGGTCAGTTCGAGTTTATTAAGCGCCTTTCTGAAATATTGGGGTGTATCCCTAGGGTGGGGATGCTGGCTGAGCGGTTAGTAGGGAATAGGGGTGGGGGTATCTTGAGTAGCGGCTCTATGACGCGGGGTAACAAGTTAGCTCTTGGGTTGACGATTGGGTAGCAAGTGTAGGGGATTGCTTTACACCCTATTAACATTTACCAAAATAGCTTTAAAGGCACTCTTATGCTTACCCTGTGTTTACCGAAACAAAAATGCACTTAAACGAAGTCTTTAGATGCTTGATTTAGTGGCAGCAATGGGTGGACTTGAAGACTAATTATAATCAGTAACTTAGATGCAAATACTGCATATACCCACCTAAGTACCCACCAAAAATATTTCTTCTATCGACCTTTTGCCCCCTTAAAACTACCCCACCCCATTCCCCCAGTAACCGCCCAACCAGCACCCCACCCTAGGGCACACCCCGATAAGTCAGGATGGTTCCATTGCGCCCGTATACATACTATTCTGTTCGAAGGATTAGGTGGCTTGGAATAAAACGGTGAAGCAATAGGGGAAGCACAATCTATGCGGATGAATTTTAATTTTTTGCATCACGTCAAAGCACAATGGTTGCTCGTTTTTGGCTGGATTAATCGAGTCATACTTGGAAATCGAAAGTTAACTATAAGTGTCGTGCCAGTATTTATTGAGGGTAAAGACCCGCTTGATGAACGGATTGAATTTTTTATCTCGAAAGAATCTGATGACCTAGAGGAAAAATATTATGAAGATGACGCACATTCGCAGGAAAGGACCGAGACAACTAGCAGAGATAGCCAAGCGATTGACACCCGAGGAATTTGCGGAGCTTAGAGCCAGCCCGCAGGAATCTAGTGAGTTAATGAAGAGCTTCCAGAGATTAGCAGCCAAGCGAGTGATGGAGCGGCACGGCCTCAAATTCAAGAAGACAGAGGATTGAATCCTAGTATGCCAAGGATTAAACAAGACGCCCAGAAATTTGTGTCCCCACTTTTCAGCTGTCTTGTTTAGTAACCGCTTGATCTGCATATTTAGGGGCTCTGTGTGGTGGAACGGCCTGTATTATAACCCCGCGTATCAAGCAGACTCAGACTCCACCCCCTAAAACCTCAAAATGGCCGTACCCAGACCCCACCCTAGGGGCACACCCCGATAAGTCAGAATAGTTCCATTGCATCCGTATACATACTATTGTGGACGCACGATCGTGTAGCTTTGACAAACTCGCAGTCAGGGCCTTATGCGCTTTGTATACTAAGAAAAATTCACCCTAAATTCATGAGAAAAAGTTGAAACGCTCGGTGTTCCTTAATGGAAAAATATCGGCCGTCGCCGAGTTAGCTAGCCCAAGATACTCTCGAAGGGTGTCGTGCACATGACTAGTAAGGATTTTTGTTCCAAAGCCTGAAGGCCGAAGGGTCTCGGGATCTATTCTTGCCGCGTTTTGCCCTTCGTCTGAGCCGTCTATCACTCGGTTGGTGTAAGACACCCCTTTCTCCATCACGATAAAACTTCCGACGGGGTGATGGTCTTTTCCCTGTGCCGAGTTGTAATAAGGCGTTCGTGAAAAATCGCTTCCTACAATAACCACGAGACGATCGGCGATGCCGGCAGCTTCGGCAGCTTCCCAAAGATAATCAATTCCGCCGGTCAACTCGTTCAGGTTTGTCGTCTGCTCAAGATCGTTATCTTCATGGCTGTCGAAGCCTCCTTGTGTAAGGTCGGCCGTGATGCTGACCCCCGCTTTAAACGCAGCAATCGTGAATTGAGCCTGCTGCCTAAGATTACCGTTTCGACTGCTAGGCTCCCATTCGTTGTCGGCCGGGAGCGTATCGGCAAAGTCGACTAGGGGATCCATCGAGGTTAACGAGGACAGGTATGCTTCGCGCGCACTTCTATTACCCGCAGTCGCTGTGTTTGCGACAATACTCGCTCGCGTGTCATTGGCATGGACCACTTTTATATGTGACCAGATCTCGTCATTCATCATCGCTCTGTTGTTAGCGACATTTGGCTTTAGAAGCTGCCGCATATTCGTTACCGACCAACCAAGCTGCGTCGCTCTGATGAGATTTTCGGTTCGATTGAATCCGCCGAACGTGACATATGACATCGGCAGATTCGGGGCATAAGCTGCAGAATACAGCGCAGTGATTGTTGGGAAGCCTAACGCCGTTCTTCCACTCCAATTTACGGTTTGGCCAATTGAGTGAGAGTTAGTCAGGGAGTCGACGCCATTGATCACTAACATTTTGTTGGCGTGTTTTTTAAAGAAGCTCTCGTTGTTTGCAAAAGGCGCGTATTTAATATTGCCGGTTATCTGTATTTCGTCTTCTTTAGACCACTGGGTTATCTCGAGTTCTCCGGGCTGATTTTCTTTAGGATCGCAGAAACATGTCACATCCCACGCGCCGAGTGCCTGGACGGTAACAACAAATTTTCCCGCAAAAGGCGCGGCACCATGGGATGCCGATGGGTAGCCGACGACAATCGGCGACAGGGCTGCGAACTTTAAAAAATTTCTTCTCGTGTTCATCTCTAGGTCATCCTGTTTGCCTTGATCGCCCGTTATTCGTGCACATAATCATAATGACTTAACATGTACATCATTACTGCGGTCCATGCGTATTTCGAACTGAGTGGATCAGCAGTAATACGCAGTTGTAACGGCCCTTTTATGTCCCAGTCAACGTTATACTGATCTTGTCCGGATGTTACGGTTCGAAAGGACGCCAATTCCTCAGCAGTATAGATCTCTTCATCGAATAATCCATCTTCATATACAGCGCAGTTTTCAAACCCCCACCACTCATCTGATTCTTGATCGGCGGTGAGTGCAGCGGCAAAGATTTCGTAAACCTGCATCACTTGCTCGGAGTTTGCCTCGTTAATAGTCCCATGCAGTCTTTCAAACAAAATACTAATTTGTTCTTTTATCGCAGTCGCGTTTTTAGTGGTAGCCTTAAGAATATCCCCTTGCGCCTGTATTGCGAGTTGCACCTCCACATAGCCCTCGAGGCTTGGCGCCAACTCTGCTGACAGTGAAGATTCAAATATATAACGACCAGGTTCGGTAATCGTCATAGTCAAACTTAAAGAGCCATCATAGCAAACTGAGTACCCTCCCGATTGAGGGTAGCAACTGGGGTTACCATTAGAGTACGAGGTGACTAACCGTGGATCGCTACCGCGCATCGTTTGCTTTACACCCGATGGCGAGGTAACAGTGACAGAGTCGACATAGAGTGTACGCTGATCCAAGCATTCAGTGCCTGTCCAATTACAGTAGGGATTGGCAAACCACAATGAAAAAGTGTGAGAACCCGTTCCTATTTCGCCGGCTAACGACAGTGTCTTCCAGTCTCCCTGCTTTTCTGATGGCAACGTGTCCCATGACGAGCCCGCTGCAAGAGGCAGCGTGGTTTCTTCGACCATTGTAAATAGCGATCTCTCGACAAGCGGTGTTGCAAATTGCCTCGCAACAGCAATGCAAGCGCTCTCTGTCGCATGGGTCATTAGTATAGACGTCATGGTTGGCGTGAGTTCGATAGCGCGTGCCGTTACTGCCGCCGAGTCGATTCCGCCTAGCAAGACGCTCAACTCGTCGTACTGAGAATAGACTGTACCATCAGGATGTTTGATGGTACGCCAAGCCACCCCGGTGACCGCCCGCGTCTTTCTTGCGAGTTGCTCTGGCGTTAAAAGCTGCTCACTGCCGAATTTTGATTCGAAGTGCGCGCTATCAAAGGTGTAGCTCGCGACGCTCTCGCCACTAAACCAAGGCGACATGAACATTTCTACTAACATGTCTTTCGCGTTCATGCTTTTAGATAAAGATTCAGCGAAGCCCTCGATCGCGTCCTGCTGTGCACGATAGCCAGCAAGTTTTGCTGCATAGCCATTATCGGCTTCGACCGCGGGTTTATCGAGCAAGGGCTTACCAAATACAGGCGACCACCAGAAAGAAGCCGAGGCGGTTTTAAACAGAGGTTCGTCTACAATGAGCTCAGCGAGTGCTAGTAGTGTGTTGTCTCGCTCTGTGATTTTCTTATCGAATAAACCAGGGTCACGCATGTCTCGATACCACAGGTCATCATTTTGGTAGAGAGACTTCGTGCCATCTTGCGGGTGTTTATAAAAGCCATCTAAACCATCTCTTTCGTTACCCCGGTAGAAATTATCTTCATCCCAATTTTGAAAAGCACCGGCTACGGGGTCGAGCAGCGAGTGACACACGGTACAGTTAGGGTTATTCATCGTCGGATTATTACGGTCACTCAACGACGCTTCATCAGTTGGCCGTTGTGATGATTTTTCAACGTCGATTCCAAGAAAATGATAGAAAGTCCAGCGTGCTCTCGCCCTGTTCCTGTTAGTTGCCGTTGTAGGATACCGTGAGATAAACCCGAAATCATTTAACAGTCCAGCGTGTGGGAAGTTTTGAACGGACTCACCGACAACGCGGAAAGTGCTATTCGAGTTTTCACGAAATTCTACTTCTTCAAGGGCGCTGCTATAATAATAGCCTTGTATCGTTGAGGGCTTAAACAGCTGCGCGTCATCGTTGGCAGAGAATGAAGCCGTTCCTTCGAGCCATGTGTTGAGGATCGGATTCATCATCATGTAATTGGCTGTAAGTATTTCGGAATAGGGACGTTCGTTCTCAACCACATAAGCCACAAGCTCACCGCCTGTTCGTCTTAAGGCCGTTTGCACTGCGTTTTCAACTAACCCGTTTTCGCCAGCTAAATTGGAGCGCGCTTTTTCGTTGTGGAGTTTTACAAAATGGCTAAAGGCTGAGTTAAGAGGGTTATCTGAGCCCTCGGTTAATAGTCTGTCGTTAACACTTGTGATGACAAACTCTCTAAACGGCGCCCCTGCCATGAAGCTACGAAGCACTTCACGCAGTCCCGCGTCTGAGTCGGCGGCGTTTCTTTCTGCCTCAGTTGGCAGCCTGCCTTGCAGTAATAATGCCGCTCTTCGTAGCGACGCCTCTCTTGGCTCGAGGGTTACTTCAGTGAGGAAACTCGCCTGACGAGAACTGACTCCGCCGCTTGCCTGGCTAAACGCATAAAGGGTTTGATTCTCGGCATCGGCAAGCTCAGCTATAACGCGCTGAATAGCCAAATACCCATCACTAGACTCAGTGAGTTGAACGCCCCCTGCATGGCCCTCTCCGCCTGCTATTTTTGCTAAAAAGAACGTCTCACCTTTTTCTTTTAGGTAAGCCGACAGTGACCCGAAGTTATTTAGTGCCGACGCCGTGTTGGTCCGCTGAAATTGGAGCGCAGAATTCCGAGCAAAGCCACCTTCAACATGGCACGCGATGCAGAGCGTTTGTACAATAGCGGTTTCAACTTCACTTTCGAATGTGACTGCGGCTTGTGATGTGGTGTTGTTTGGGAGTTCGGTAGAGGCTTTCACCGAGATCTGAGCAGGTTCGGACGTATAGTGAAGTGTAGATTCGCCCTCGACGCTGTAGGCGGCGAAATAAAGATAGTCACCAGCTTCGGCCATAGTGCCATCAAGAAGAACTAAGGTCTGGGAGCTTGCCAGCATTTGATCGCTGGCGAATGGCGTAAGCGTCTCTAAAGCACCGCTCCATGGCGCGTAGCTGCCATCGGGTTCCAATTTAAAGAATTGGTTGTTGGCCACGATGATGATGTAGACAGAGGCGTTTTTAGTGAGATCTGCAGCCTGTGGGCGTAGAGTGAGCGAGACTAAAAAGTCTGTAGTAGTCGTCAGACCAGTCGGTGCGACAGATGATTGAACGTTCAGCTCAAAAATGCTTTCACTGGGGCTGTCATCGGACGATGCCGACTTGATTGTCGCGATAGGCGAAATAATCTCTAGCGAATGAGTCGAGAGCGACGCCACTAATATTGCAAAAATCGTAGCAATTTTAAGGTTTTGAAGCATTCTAATACCAAACATAGCTAGAAATTCATGTTATTACATTTCATTTCGTAAAATCAAATATAACAATCTCCACAAAAAACTGTACTACGCTTGCAAGTCACACCCTAGATCAGCGACGGTTTAGAATGGTGAGTAATTGTCCTTTTTGAATGACCAAGACGATGCTCCATCTTAGCATTCGCGTGCTGTATTTTGGCCTCAAGCCAAGCTAAGTCTAAATTTTCGTGCTCGATACCCCATTTAATTAAATAATCTGTGTTCCATTGGCTAACTGGCGATGTCTTATATAGATTTCCTTTGCTACTTACTTAAGGAAGTTCGCAGTATGCTAGTTCCGCTGTCTTTTCGAACTGCTTGTATAACTTCGCGACCTTCATGCTGATCAAGTACAACTCACTTTTAGCAAAGTCGGTCCCTTCAAATGGGACATGGTAGTCGACTTCAAGTTCGGGCCATTCAAGTTCTTTATTATTCGATTTAATGGAAAGGTATCTTGTGTCCCTATAGCCACGTAGGGCGCTCCTTATGTCTATCAGGCTCCGTGCCTTTGCCAAAGGCTCACAGATACCTAAAGCATACTTGTCTATCGCATTTTGAGTTACCTGCGCTGCTCGCTCGTAGAGCTTGCCGACTTTTTCTGGTCGGCTTATGTGAACTCCCATTAAGAGCCAAAGGCCATCTTGTAAATCCCAACGTCGTTGAGTGAGCACATCATCTAAGGCCATTACTTTGCTCCCATAGCAAACTGTTCATATTCTTTGATTAGCTTTGTTCGTGGTTTGATTAATTGGTTCTTTGCGTAGGCGGCACGGGTTGATGTAGTTTCCGCATGCTTTAGTGAGAGTTCTGATACCTCGTCATTGACACCCTTTTCCATACAGTAAGACTTGAAGGTGCTTCGAAAGCCGTGTGCAACCGCGTCAAACCCTAATGCGTCTGGAATTGTTGAAAGCGCGGCGCTGTAAAGTTGTCCACGAGCGATGGTGGAAAAGATTCGACCTTGCTGTTTTTTGTAACAGGGCTGGGCTTTAAGTATTTTGATAGCGGTAGGGCAGAGGGGTATGTCCCAATCGAGCTTCTTACTTTTGTACTTACCCTTCGGTTGACGCCAAATCTTTTTCTGCAGATCGATTTCGTCCCAGTCCGCTAGTCTGGCTTCTTGGGACCGCGATACCGTCAGTATCATAAAGAGCATGCAATCAAGATCTGGTCTAGCACCTGAGGGTTTGTTTCGCTCATTCAAAGCTTTTATAAACTTGGGCAGTTCTTCCCATTGTATTGAGCGTTGGTTTTGGACTTCTATCTTTTTAAGGTGCTTATAACTGGGTGCTAAGTTGTTCTTCCAAACAGCAGGGTTTGCTTTGTCCCGGAGTCCATCAGAGATTGCACGTTGGATTATTGCTTCTACATAATTACGAACTCGAGCCCCGGTAACTTTCTTAATCGAATCCTGAGGCAGACTTGCTCCAATAATGGGGTTCAATATCTTTCCGATGTCTTGCTTTGTTATATCCTCAAAGTACATATCGCCAATGTGCGGAAACACGTAGTCTCTGAGCATCTGGTTTAATCTGCGTACTTGGGCTGTGCCTTTATAGCTTGCGGCTTCGGTAGGAATGAATGTATCTCTGGCATAACGTTCAAAGGTTATCTCTTTTGCTTGCAGGGCCTTTAACAGGGCTGTCTGCGCTTTCTTTTCACTGATCGGGTCTATGCCAGACTTAATGTCCTCTAGAAGGACCCTAGCGGCTTCTCTGGCGTTTTTGGTGGGTACGGAAGGATAGCCGCCTAGTCCAAACTCCTTCCTTTTAGAGCCGACTAGGGTGCGTAATATCCACTGACGTGAGCCTATCTTTTCATTACCGACAGGCGGCATACACTGTAAATATAGTCCTGAAACGCCTCCGACTGGATATTTTTCCTTGCACGATTGGCCCGTTGCATTTACCTTATGCCTTAGCCTATGGATGGCAACGTCAGGTAATTCTTTTGATTTTCTCGGCATATACCCACCTAAATACCCACCTAAATACCCACCATAAGAATAGTTATGGGAATAGTAAGCTAGGTAATGGAAAGTAGCAAAAGATGCCTTTATTTGCAGGTTTTGTGCGTATTGATGGACTTTTACGTACTGCTTTGTAACGGGGAAATGGTAGCAATGGGTGGACTTGAACCACCGACCCCAGCATTATGAATGCTGTGCTCTAACCAGCTGAGCTACATTGCCACAAATTTCTCTTCACTACGATACGCAGGTCAGCCAAAGATTAAAAATCTGCGCTGAATCAAGGTATTTGTCTTTCGGAATATACGAAAGGGCGCGAATTTTGGCTATTTCCATGGAAATTGTCAAGCGCCTGCCGGACTTAATCACCTTGAAATAGCAGATGACAAGCTTAAAGTTGGTTGCGGTGTAAGTCTGCTGGGGCGTTCACTTGCAGTTCGGCTGAATTATTAGGCGGAAATAGGACCACCTAGCCGGTTTGATCTCTTTATTTACCCGCTTTCCTTAGTTTCCTGCATTTGTGTTATTTACTCTGTAATGGGCTTTTTGATTTGCTCGTCCTATTTCATCTGCTCATATACATTTTCTAATTAACAACCAATTGAATAGATTAGAAATATACCGTTTTTGTAAGAGGCGCTAACCCAATGGATTAAAGAAACGGCTTAAAACTTATCGCTGATACCGCCGAACCCTAACTACGGTTTAAATGAATCCAAAAGTCACTGCAATCTGTATATCCTGCAGTGATTTTTTAATTTAGGGTGGCCCTAAGACCTTAAACTTTCTGTCGATATTTAGGGGCTTGTTTATAATGGAGGAGATATAACAAATGGAAAATAATGAGATTTTAAGATTCCCACGCTGGGTCAGGACGTGGGTGTTTGCCTTGGTAAGCCTCTCGTTGGTTGCTTGTGCGTCAACTGAGACCGATCCCTTTGAGGGCTTTAATCGTAAAATGGCGGCTTTTAATTCAGGGGTAGATATAGTTGTCATAAAGCCGTCAGCTCAGGTCTATAAAGTGGCTACACCCAAACTGGTGCAGACATCAATTTCTAATTTCTTTGCTAATCTTGGAGAGCCTTGGACCGCTATCAATCAGTTGCTTCAGGGCAGGGTTAAAATGGCAGGCAGCGACACTGGTCGCTTTTTGGTGAATTCCACCTTAGGAGTGGCAGGACTATTCGATGTTGCGGCCTCAATGGGGCTGCCAAGGCATCAGGAAGACTTCGGTCAGACGTTAGGGGTGTGGGGTTTGCCTCAGGGGCCTTATATCGTTCTCCCGATGCTAGGGCCGTCCAGTGGCCGGGGGTTGGTTAGTCAGTACGTTGGTAACTTTGGTGGAGGAAAAATTGCTCAGCCGATACGTTACGTGAACCAAGTCCCTACTCGAAATTCGATGTTTTTCACTTTTTTGGTCTCGATGCGAGCAAGGCTGCTTGATCAGCCCCAACTGCCGCTCGAAGCTGATCAGTACACGCTGTTCAGAGATTTCTTTCTAATGAATAATGAACAGCAGATTCAGCAGTAGGGCGTTTTGAGTTCGGAGGATTTAATGTCCAGGGCGCAGAACTAGACATTAAATCTAAAATGCATCACGTCGCCGTCTTGGACGATGTATTCTTTTCCTTCAAGGCGCCATTTGCCTGCTTCTTTGGCTCCATTTTCGCCATTGTTGTTGACGAAATCGTCGTAGCCAACCACCTCAGCTCGAATAAAGCCTTTTTCGAAATCGGTGTGGATAACCGCGGCTGCTTTCGGCCCGGTGGCGCCTATTTTTACAGTCCATGCCCGCACTTCTTTGGGGCCTGCTGTGAAGTAGGTTTGTAAGCCGAGCAAAGTATATCCAGCACGTATTACTCGGTCTAGGCCAGCTTCAACCATGCCAAGGTCTTGAAGAAACTCTGTCTTTTCATCGTCTTCTAGCTCGGCAATCTCGGCTTCTAACTTATTGCATATCGCAACGACCTGAGCGCCCTCGGTTTCGGCAATTTCAGTGACTTTGTCTAAGTGAGGGTTATTTTCGAAACCTTCTTCATCTACGTTGGCAATATACATAACCGGTTTTGCCGTTAGTAAATGCAGTCCATAGATATCAGCCCATTCCTCAGCCGTTAAATTCATGCTGCGAACCGGCTTGACCTCATCTAAGTGGATTTTGATCCTTTCAAATAGCACAGCTAAACGCTGGGATTCTTTATCGCCGCTTTTGGCAGTGCGCGCGACTTTCGCTATGCCTTTTTCGACAGACTCCAGGTCGGCCAAAGCTAATTCTGTGTTGATGGTCTCGATGTCTGCTACTGGATCAATTCGGTCAGCAACATGAACTACATTACTGTCCTCAAAACAGCGCACAACGTGAGCTATGGCATCATTCTCGCGGATATTAGCCAGAAACTGATTGCCTAAGCCTTCACCTTTGGAGGCACCAGCGACAAGGCCCGCGATATCAGTAAATTCCATCGTGGTTGGGATGGTCTTTTCCGGTTTGGCGATCTCGGCCAGCTTATTAAGGCGAGTATCTGGTATTGAGACGATGCCCGAATTAGGCTCGATGGTGCAAAATGGAAAATTTTCAGCGGCGATGCCTGCTTTGGTGAGCGCGTTGAAAAGTGTCGATTTGCCGACGTTGGGTAATCCAACTATTCCGCATCTTACTGCCATGATGAGTTCCTATTTTTCTGTGTGGAGTAATCGCATGGCTTCTTCCCATTCACCGGCGATAGCTTTAGGCATGACTCGAATTGAATCTTCGATGTCATGCATGATTAAGTCTGCTTCTGAGCGGGAAGGGTCTCCAAGCACGTAATTTGCAACCATGGACTTGTGGCCTGGGTGGCCAACGCCAATACGAAGCCGGTAAAAATCGCGGCTGCCACCTAGGGCATTTATAATGTCACGCATGCCGTTGTGGCCGCCGTGGCCGCCGCCTTCTTTTAATTTAGTAACGCCCACAGGGAAATCAATTTCATCGTAGGCGACTAGCATATTTTCTGGCTGAATTTTGTAAAACCTGCACGCGGCTGCCACGGATTTTCCGCTGCCGTTCATAAAGGTAGTAGGGAATAAACATTTAATGTCTTGGCCGCCAATAGAAATGCTGCCAAATTCGCCGAAGAATTTTGATTCGCCACGTAAGGTACCGCCATAGCTTTTACATAGGTGATGTAAAAAGATGACGCCTGCGTTGTGCCGATTGGAATCATATTGTGGACCTGGATTACCCAAGCCCACAATAAGTTTGATAGGACTGCTAGAAATGCCTGGCATTAAATTTTACCTGGCTTAAAGACGACTAGTCTTCGCTAGCACCGGAGTCGCCAGTAGCTGCGCCGTCAGCGCCATCTGTAGCCCCTTCGCTGTCAACCACGCCCTTAGGTGCCTGAACTGCAGCGACCGACAGATCACTGTCTTCACCGTGAGAAAGGGCAACACTTGTTACTCCTTTAGGAAGCGCGATATCCGAAAGATGGACATTTGAGCCCAAATCGACTTCAAGCATGTCAACTTCGATAAACGCAGGAAGATCTTTTGGCAAACAAGAGACTTCTATCTCGTTAAGCGTCTTCATGATGTAACCGCCGCCGATTTTAACGCCGACACACTTATCTTCATTAATAAAGTGAAGTGGAACTCTGACCTGAATGGCTTCTTTTTCGTTAACTCGCAAAAAGTCGGCATGAAGGACTAAATCCTTGGCAGGGTGACGCTGAAGGGCTTTAATAACCGCCTTTTCTTTTTTCTTGCCAACATTCAAGGTAATAATGTGGGCAAAGAAAGCCTCGTTCTGGATAGCCTTGTAGATATCCTTATGAGGGATAGTCAAAGATACTGGCTCATTGTCTCCGCCGTAAAGAACTGCGGGAATGTTACCTTCCAAACGACGTAGGCGGCGGCTCGCACCTTTCCCTAGATCTGTTCGGACTGAGCAATTCAGCTCAAATTCTGCATTAGACATAATTGTTTCCTTTTACTCTCAGTAAATAAATTTGAGGGTATTTCCTTTCTAGCTTGCGACCGGCTAAAAAGAGGGTTAAAAAAAGGTCCTCAAACGGTATGTCTGATGACCCAGGCTTGTCCAGCGGATGATTTTAAAACTTAAAAATTTAAGTGTTATCAAACATCGCGCTTATGGATTCTTCGTTGCTCACCCTGCGAATCGATTCTGCTAATAATTTAGCCATCGTAAGCTGTCGAACTTTCTTACATTTCTTGGCAGCATTACTCAATGGAATCGTATCTGTCACTACGAGAGAGTCCAGAGTCGAATTTTCCAAATTTTGAATAGCAGGCCCTGACAAAATAGGGTGGGTACAGTAGGCCACAACCTTTTTTGCTCCATGTTCTTTTAAGGCATCCGCTGCTTTGCAGAGGGTGCCTGCGGTATCGACCATGTCATCTACGATCAAGCAGCAGCGATCTTTAACGTCGCCGATAATGTGCATGACTTGAGCTACGTTCGCTGCGGGTCGACGTTTGTCGATGATGGCTAGGTCTACGTTAAGCTGCTTTGCCACTGCTCGCGCACGAACCACGCCGCCAATGTCAGGCGAAACCACCAATAAATCTTTATAGTTTTGACGCTCTATATCGTCGATTAGCACCGGCGAGCCGTATACATTGTCAACTGGGATGCTAAAAAAACCTTGAATCTGCTCTGCGTGAAGATCAACCGTCAATACTCGATTAACTCCGACCGCGCTGATCATGTCTGCGACTACCTTGGCACTGATCGCTACCCGTGCTGAGCGGACCCGGCGATCCTGTCTGGCGTAGCCAAAATAAGGTATCACTGCGGTAATTCGGTTTGCTGAGGCGCGATGTAGCGCGTCTGCCATTAGCAACAATTCCATGATGCTGTCATTGGTGGGAGCGCAGGTTGGCTGAATCACAAAAACGTCCTTACCGCGGACATTCTCGTTAAGTTCAACGGATACTTCCCCATCACTGAACTTGCTAATGCTTGCGTACCCAAGGGGGACGCCAATATTTTTGGCAATATTATCTGCTAACGCAGGATTCGCATTGCCAGTAAATACCATTAAATTATTTGCCACGAGTGATCCCTATAGCCGGCTTAAGAGGCGGGTGTTGCTTGTTATTTTGGTTTATGGAGCTAAAAAATGGCTGGGGTGGCTGGATTCGAACCAACGAATGCAAGGATCAAAACCTTGTGCCTTACCACTTGGCGACACCCCAGTAAATCTTGTAACTTTTAATTTAACTCTCACTCTTTGTGCCGCGGCGTAGTCTAATCGCCGAAGGGCTTCTCATCCAGCGAATTTATGCCTTTTGCTACAAATACTTGTAAAGACTTGGGAAGTTTAGCAAGCGTGGCCATTGCTTCAACTTCCGACTTAAATTCTACAAAGAGACTGGAACCTGTCCCAGTCATCTTTGATTCGGAAAATTTTCTTAATAGAACCAATGTTTTAGCAACCTCAGGGTAGAGCTCAGAGGTTATGGCTTCACAATCGTTATGGGACCTGCCGGCCAGAAAGTCGGACATTTTGATGGCTGGGGAGTTCCGTGTCAATTGCTGATGACAAAAAATCTCTTTGGTGGAAACCTGGCAGGGGGGTGTTACGACCAAATACCACCGCTGTTTGAGCTCAATTGCTTCCAGTTTTTCCCCTATACCTTCGCCCCAAGCGGTCTTGCCATTGAGAAATACAGGAACGTCTGCGCCGAGGGTGATGCCTATTTCACAAAGTTTGGCGGTCGAAAGATTGAGATCCCAAAGCGTGTTTAAGGCTGTAAGGGTGGATGCCGCGTTTGAACTGCCTCCACCAAGGCCGGCACCCTGCGGTATATTTTTGGTCAAGGTGATGTGCGCACCTAAATTTGGCCTGTTAGCAATTGTACGGAGCCTCTTTGCGGCTTTGACTACCAAGTTGCTGTCCATCGGAAGTGGTGCGCCAATATTGTTTTGAATACTCAAACCAATGATTCCGCTTTCATTGTTTGAGAAAGTCATTTCATCGCCAAAATCTAGCAATTGAAATAATGTCTGCAAGTTATGGTAACCATCTGGCCGACGCCCGAGAACGTGCAGGAACAAATTCAGCTTGGCGGGCGAAAGCACATTAATTTGTTGTTCAGGCATCGGACTCAGCGCCGCCTAGCTGCCAATTTAGACCTACAAATCGCAGACGTATGTCGTTTTGAGGGCGACTAACCTCCACTTGGCGAGGCAAAGAGAGGTTTTCATATTGGCGCAGATCAGAATAGGTAATTGTCCAGCCGTCTTGCGCTAACACTACGAGCTGGTTGAGTTCGTTAAAACGAAGGTCTGCCTGTGATCCGGGGGCAGGTATTCCCTTAATCCAATACTCTAAATAAGAAACCGGTAGTTCATAGCCCAGCTGCTGAAGGATAAGGTCCTCTGGGCTGGCTGCTGTGCGGACATCGCCACCTTGCTCTAGGGTGACATAACCTGGCCGTCCCATAATCACTGTTTTGCCGGCATTAAATGTTCCCCAAAGTCTTATGTGATATTCAACATTTTGCTGCATCCACTGAATGCGGGGGGTGTTTGACTCGTCGTTATAGCGAACATTGACACGCCCCCGCAGTTGCCAAGAATCCAGATCCTCGAGGGCAGAGCGTTGGCTTTCCCAATCGCTGTTGATTTGCGCTGGAGGCGCAAGGTTGCTACAAGCGATAATGACACTCAGCAAAAAAAACCAGCAAAGAAGGCGAACGAGCATCATAGAAATTACTTCTTGAGTCCAGTTTGGTAAAATAAAGAGGCTATTAAGTTGATTGTAGCCGCTGCATTACTTCCTTAATGAGTTCGCTGTCAGGGCGGTCGATAAGGGCATCTGCCCATACCTGCCGAGCTTCTTCGCGGCGACCCATGGCCCAGAGTACTTCGCCAAGATGGGAGGCAACTTCGTGGTCTGGGAAGTCGGCAAATGCTTTGCGAAGATTGCTCAATGCGTCGTCATAAAGGCCAAGTTTGTATTGGGCCCAGGCAAGGCTGTCTAATATAGCCGGGTCACCCGGAGAAATGGCAATGGCTCTTTCCAATAAGTCTAGGGCTTCTTCATAGCGGTCAGTTTGATCTGCCAGCATGTACCCGAGATGGTTCAACGCTCTAGAGTCATCGGGTTTCATCAATATGATTTGACGCAAGTCAGTTTCAGAGCCCTCTCTGTCTCGCAAGGTATCGTATAGAAGGACGCGCGAAAAAAGCAGATCGGTGTCGTTCAGATACTTGTTCAGTGCGTTATCTAGCAGTTCTTTGGCCTTGTCGATATGGTCGTTTTGAATAAGTGCGCCAGATTCAATAGTAGTAAGGATGATTTCAAGGCGAGGGTTGCCCCGTGATCTTTCTAAAATCCACTCGTGAGCCTCGTCCAGCTGACCTGATTGAATAGCTAAACGAGTTGCTTGTTGCTGTGCCGCTAAAAAATTACTAGTGCCTATGCGCACACTTTTATAGTGGGTAATAGCCTCGTCAAATGCCCCTTGTTGCTCGTAGCTAAAGCCCAAGTAGTATTCACTTTCGTCTCGGCGCTGATCCTCCGCCACTAGACGGTTTAATTGCTCGATTGCCTCAGCATAGTCTTCCATTTCTAGGTCTAGCAAAGCGATGGAAAAAAGTGTTTCCCAATCCTGCGGTCTTTGCTCCATTAGGATTTTGAACTGAGCTTGAGCCGATTCAAAATCTTGATTTTGAATGAGTAAGCGGGCGTAGCTGAGACGCAGATCCTGATCATTTTCGAACTGGCGTACGCCGCTGCGAAGAGTTTTTAAAGCGTCGCTAGGCAGTAACATGCTTTGCTGGATCTGGGAGCGAAGCAAAATATGGTTAGGGGTAAGGTCTTCTAGTTTGGCGAGTGCATCTAGCTCTGCAAGCGCTTCCACGAATTGAGTATTTTGCGCGAGAAGCTGCACTAAGGAGGTTCTAATCGAAAGCTGCTCGGGATAAGTTTTGATTAGCCTATGAAGGTTGCTGATTAGCGCCGCCCTTGCTGATAGGCTAAGCCCACTGGTGCGAGAGGCGAGAGTAGTGAAATCAAATTCACCGCCCTTCTCAATAACCCGTGACATTTGGGTGAGAGCTTGGCTGAAATTCCCAGTTTCTAGGAACTGAAAACTAAGCATGAGGTGGGGCTGTGGATTTTCAGGGTCGACTTCAGCCCATATCAGACCAAGCTGGAGTAGGGCATTAGTGTCGCCATTTATCGACGCAAACTGCACGGCTCTCTCGATAAACTGCAAATCGCGGGTTTCCATGGCGAGATCAAAGTATGTTTCCCCGGATTCAATGAGTTCGCCGCGCTGAGCGCCCAACTCGCTGATAATGGTTTGGTAAAGCTGTTGCTCGGTAAATGTTCCGTACTTCACCACCTGAGGTGCTTCTGAAGGCGGTTGAGCCTCTACCGAAGGTGCGGAATTGGGCTCGGTATCGGTGTTTGTACCAATATTGTCGAGATTAATTGCGCAATAGCTAAGTGCCGTAGCGGATAATGCCAGAGTGAGGGTCTTTATTAGGCGCATTGTAAGTAACTTCATAATACTAATAGGTGATCAGATTGTAGCAGTTTGTCTGGTTCGAAGCAGGCTGTTGAATCGGCGTAAGGGTAATTTTACTGCATTTGGCAAGAAGACCTCTATTCAGCCTGATTATCTCAACGGACTGGCCCTTAATTGACTCAGATCGTAGACGCTACCGATAATATCACCGTTAATGGGAACTGAAGGCTATATTTAGTACCATAGCGCGTTTTTTACTCGTTAATCACCGATAAATAATAATGGCTCTGGTTTTAGTAGGCATCAATCACACTACCGCTAGTATCGCGCTTCGCGAGAAAGTTGCGTTCTCGCCAGAAAATTTGACTAAAGCGCTGAAGCATATTTGTGATCTTAGACCTGTCAAGGAAGCGGTTATTGTGTCTACCTGTAACCGAACTGAGATTTATCTCGACTTTGTTGCGATTAAGCTGCTCGACGTTGCCGGTGAACAGTCTCAAAACCGAAGCTTGGTAGATCATCAGCAAGTCGTGACCCGGTGGTTATCTGATTTTCATCAGCTCGACAAAGTTGAGCTTGATGAAAGTTGCTATGCCTATGCTGGGGATGATGTGGTCAGGCATTTGATGAAGGTTTCTTGTGGCTTGGATTCTATGGTCCTTGGTGAGCCGCAGATTCTGGGGCAAATAAAATCGGCTTTTGCAGTATCAAAAGATCTGGCACTTGTAGGACCCGCTTTAGGTCGTGCCTTTCAAGAGGCATTTTCCATTGCAAAACTGGTCCGGACCGATACTGCTATTGGTGAAAACCCCGTTTCAGTGGCATATGCTGCGGTTACTCTGGCGGGCAGAATCTTTTCGGATCTGGCTAGCCTCAATGTACTGCTCATAGGTGCCGGTCGCACCATAGAGCTGGTGGCTAGGCATCTTGCAGATAAAGGGGTCACGAACATGACTGTGGCAAACCGCACCCTGGATAATGCACTGGAATTGGCTGCGAAGTTCTCTGCTAACGGAGTATTGCTTTCAGATATGCCGGAGCAATTAATAAAGGCCGATGTGGTTGTCTCATCTACCAATAGCCAGCTGCCGTTGCTTGGTAAAGGGGCCGTCGAGCGGGCTCTTAAGCAGCGACGCCATAAACCTATGTTGTTAGTGGACCTGGCAGTGCCAAGAGACATTGAACAGGAGGTTGGCGAAATTGCTGATGCGTATTTGTATAGCATTGACGATATTAGTGAAGTTATAGAAGATGGCGTGAAAAGTCGTGAAGAGGCTGCAGATCAGGCCAAGTCGATTATTGAGCGCGGCGTCGAAGAATACAGAAAACAGCTTAAATCTTTAGATGCGGTGTCGACGCTAAGAGCGTTTCGAAACAAAGCTGACTCTATTAAAAAACAGGAACTAGAAAAAGCATTAAAATCCCTAGAAAAAGGTGATTCTCCCGAATCTATTTTGAACAGTCTGGCCCGCGGAATCACGAATAAGCTGATTCATTCTCCAAGTGTTGTTATGAAAAAAGCTAGCGCAGAAGGCCGAGAAGACTTATTAAAGCTAACTCAAGAGCTTTATGAGTTAGGGTTTGATAAAAGTGATGAAAGCCACGAAAGCCACGAAAGCAACGAAAGCGACGAATGTTAGAGTAATGTTAGGGTATAGGTATCTACCCTCCACAGATAAGAATTCAACTCCATAAGAAAACCTATGAAAGACACAATCAAGAACAAGTTAGAAATGCTCAACGATCGGTTTGATGAATTGGAAGCATTGCTCAGTGATGCCGAAATAATTGCCGATCAGAATCGGTTTCGGGATCTTTCAAAAGAATATTCCGAGTTAGAAGACGTTGTAAAATCTTATAATCACTACGTTCAAGTGACTGCGAATCTTAACGAAGCAATGGAGATGCAGAAAGACGCTGATCCAGATATTCGTGCAATGGCAGATGAAGAAATTTCTGGCTCTAAAGATGAACTGCAAGAATTAGAGCTAGTTCTACAGAAGTTGTTGCTACCTAAGGATAGCAAAGATAGTTGTAATGTATTTCTTGAGATCAGAGCGGGTACCGGTGGTGACGAGGCTGCGATCTTTTCTGGTGATCTTTTCCGAATGTATTCACGGTTTTGCGAAAACCAAGGCTGGAAAACCGAGCTAATCACCGAACGTCAAGGTGAGCATGGCGGCTATAAGGAAATCATAGCGAGAGTCGAAGGCAAAAACGTTTATGAGAAACTAAAGTTTGAGTCCGGCGCCCATCGTGTTCAGCGAGTTCCTGAAACTGAAACACAGGGCCGTATTCATACTTCTGCTTGTACCGTGGCGGTCATGCCTGAGCTGGATGATGTCGATGAAATCGAGATCAACAAAGGCGATTTGAGGGTCGATACATTCAGGGCCAGCGGCGCGGGTGGTCAGCACGTAAACAAAACAGACTCAGCTATCCGACTCACTCACTTGCCAAGTGGTCTTGTGGTTGAATGCCAAGACGAGCGCTCTCAGCATAAAAACAAAGCCAGAGCGATGTCTTTATTACAGGCTAGATTGTTAGATGTGGCTCAACAAGCCCAGCATCAGGAAACGTCTGATGCCAGGCGAAAACTCGTGGGCAGCGGCGATCGTTCTGAAAAAATCCGAACTTACAACTATCCCCAAGGTAGAGTCACCGACCATCGCATAAAACTAACGCTGTATAATTTGGCTGAGATCATGTCGGGAGATCTGGGTGCGGTGGTTCAGCCGCTAATTAACGAATATCAAGCCGACCAGTTAGCCAGCCTCGCTGGCGAAAACTAACCTTGGCATGCTCAGTTAAACAAATGATTTTGTCTGGCCGACGACTTGAAAATTCAAGTGATAGCTGGCGTTTGGATACAGAATTACTGCTCGCTCATGTGTTAGGCAAAACCCGTGAGTATTTGTTTGCCTGGCCAGAGTTTGAAATTGAAGAGACCGCTCAGAAAAGATTCAATGAATTGCTGGGTAGACGATCAAAAGGCGAGCCTGTCGCCTACTTAATTGGTAAAAAGTTCTTTTGGGATTTCGAGCTCAGCGTTAATTCTGATGTTTTGATTCCCAGACCAGAAACAGAGTTTCTGGTAGAGAAGGCAATAGAGCTAGCGCAATCAATTGAAATAAGCCGGTTCGCTGAAGCAAATGAAGTAACTGGCGTCGCGAGCAAGAGCGAAGCTAGCGCCGTCAAGCTGGCAGACCTTGGCACCGGCAGTGGGGCCATAGCAATAGCCTTGGCCAAACAAAGTGCTCTCTGGCAGGTTACCGCGGTAGATAAAAGTAGCGCCGCGCTATCTGTAGCAAAAAATAATGCGAGAGCATTAAGCGTGGCTAATATAGAGTTTTTGCAAGGCAGTTGGTGTCAACCTTTAGGCGCGGAAAGCTACCACCTAATAGCTGCTAATCCGCCTTATGTTGAAGCTGGAGATTCTCATTTAACGCAGGGAAGTCTGCCTTTCGAGCCAGAGATAGCTCTTGTTGCTGACGACCAGGGATTGGCCGATATTCAACAAATAATCGAACAAAGCAGGGCTTGTTTACGTGATAGTGGGTGGTTGTTAATAGAGCATGGTTTTGATCAGTCTGGCCGCGTGACTCAGTTAATGGATAAAGCGGGTTACGTTAAGATTGGTTCGCAAGCAGATTTGGCAGGAATTGAACGGGTTGCGTTTGCCCAATGGGTTAAATAGGATTCTCCAAACTTATGAAAGACGATCAGTTACTTCGATACAGTCGCCAAATAATGCTCCCAGACATGGATATTACTGGCCAGCAAAGGCTGATTGATTCATCAGTTCTAATTATAGGGTTGGGTGGTTTGGGCTCTCCTGCGGCAATGTACTTAGCCGCAGCCGGTGTCGGTAAACTTATTCTTGCTGACGATGACGTGGTTGAACTCAGTAATTTGCAGCGGCAAATCGCTCACAGCCAAGATTCAATTGGGGTATCTAAAGCTGAGTCGGGCAAACAAAGATTGCTGGGAATTAATCCTGATATTGAGGTTGTTGCTCTAAATTTGCGACTGGCGGGGGCCGACTTAGATAATGCTGTTGAACAGGCCGATTTGGTACTTGATGCCTGCGACAATTTTGCAACTCGATTCGCGATTAACGAAAGCTGTATTAAGCACCGAACACCACTTGTGTCCGGCGCTGCAATTCGCATGGAAGGCCAAGTTATTGTTTTTAATAGTGCACAGGCGAGCAGTCCTTGCTACCGCTGCCTTTATAGAGACGGCGATGGTGAGGATACAAGTTGTGCAACTAACGGCGTGATGTCCCCGGTGGTCGGGATAATTGGGACAGTTCAGGCTATGGAGGCGATAAAGGTCTTGACCGGAATAGGCCAATCATTATTAGGTCGACTTTTACTCCTTGATGCTAAGTCCATGCAGTGGCAAGAAATGAAACTGGCTCGCGACCCAGATTGCCCTGCTTGTTCGAATCTTTAAACTGTCAGGACAATAATTGCAGTGTTAACAGCATGAGGCTATTATGCCTGCGGCTGCGTATTGACTCGTAACGCGCAACGAAATATCTCAGTAATATCCCCTCTTGGTTTTTATGGCTGCAACTTAATGGATTTAGAATCACCGGTAGAAGTAACAAACATAGATGCGGTACCAGAGGATATTAAGCCACCAGAGCCTGTTTCCTTCGATAGTTTCTCGCTACAGCCGCCTCTGCGAGAGGCTATTCGCAGACTGGGCTTCGAGCATTGCACTCCAATTCAAGCGCAAAGCCTCGTCCATACCCTTGCCGGACACGATGTAACGGGGCGGGCACAGACCGGTACTGGCAAAACTGCTGCGTTTCTCATCACCATCATTAATGACCTTTTATCTAACCCCATCGATGATAAGTACCTTGCTGAACCCAGAGCTTTAATTGTTGCGCCAACCCGAGAGCTCGCTATTCAGATAGCCAGTGATGCCCAGCTCTTGACCCACGGTACCGACCTTCATACCGTAACCTTAGTCGGCGGTGAGGATTATCTAAAGCAGAACCGGGCGCTAGATAAAAAGCCTGTGGACATTGTTGTTGCGACCCCTGGCCGGCTATTGGATTTCGTTCAAAATGATAACCTTCATCTTGGATTGATCGAACTGCTGGTTCTAGACGAAGCGGACAGGATGTTGGATATGGGCTTTATTCCCCAGGTGCGAGCAGTTGTAGCTAGAACGCCAAAGAAGGAATGTCGTCAAACCTTGCTATTCAGTGCAACATTCACCCCAATGATTATGGACTTGGCCGCGCGCTGGGCGATGGACCCCATCATGGTTGAGATTGAGCCTGAGAAAGTAGCGGCTGACGCGGTTAATCAGATCGTTTATCTGGTGACTACAGCGGATAAGTACAACTTGCTCTACAATATTTTGTTAGCACCGGAAGCTGAGAAAGTCATAATCTTCAGCAATCGCCGTGATCAAGTGCGAAGGCTCGCTGATAACCTGCACCGAAACGGAATTGACTGTGGTTTGCTGTCAGGTGAGGTTGCTCAAAACAAACGTATTAGCACCTTAGAAGCGTTCAAATCCGATAAGCTACGCGTGCTGGTGGCGACTGATGTGGCCGGACGAGGTCTGCACATCAACGATATCACTCACGTTATAAATTATACCTTGCCTGAAGAGGCCGATGACTACGTTCATCGGATTGGAAGAACTGGCAGAGCAGGGGCCATAGGCACATCAATTAGTTTTGCTTGTGAAGAAGATTCGTTTCTTTTACCCGAGATTGAAGAAAAGCTCGGTACAAAGCTGGATTGCACTCACCCGGACACTAAACTCTTAGAGAAGGCGCCTAGCTTCACTCGCGCTGCAAAATTCAAAGCAAAAGAATCTTCGGGAACCCGACCTCCAAAAAGGCCTTCTAGATCGCGCTAAAGGGGTTCTTAATTTTGTTAGCCACCATCCTGTTTCGCTCTAGCTGAGGCGGTTGGACTATCTAATTCAATCGTCATATCCTAAGAAGCTCAGTGCTGATAAACATATTGATCGGTGCTGTTTAAATTAAAGCTAGATTAAAAAAACTAAAGCAAAGTGGGTTTCTAGTATGCGTCCAGCCATAGTCTCATTCCTATTTCTATTCTCCAGTTTCCTTGTCTCTTGCTCTCCAGCGCGAGACTCCATTGCAGCTGATGTCACAAAGCAGTCACCTAATATAGTCATTCTATTTGCGGATGATCTTGGTTACGGCGATCTTGGTAGTTTTGGTCATCCTTACATTCGCACCCCAGAGCTTGATGAATTGGCTAGACTGGGCCAACGTTGGACTGATTTTTATGTTGCCTCTCCGGTCTGTTCGCCAAGTCGTGCGGCACTTTTAACCGGTCGCCTGCCGGTGCGATCTGGCCTTTATGGTGATCTTATAAGAGTTTATTTTCCCGATGAGCCCGGCGGATTCCCAGACTCCGAGGTGTCCATAGCGCAAGCCTTAAAAGAGAGTGGCTATGCCACAGGCATTTTTGGTAAATGGCATCTTGGCGATGCCGAGCATGCCTATCCCACTCAGCATGGTTTTGATGAGTGGTTAGGCGTGCCTTACAGTAACGATATGAATTGGGTGGGTGAGCCGCCTTTTGATGAAATGAGGGCCATGGCCGCTCGCGGCGAGGTGGAAGCTAGGGCCGAGATCTATGGGAAAAGGCCTGCACGTTATGCTGAACCTAAGCTTGAGTACTTTAACTCTCCTCTGGTGACTAGTTCTGCTATTGCAGGCAGTTCTATTGAGCAGCCCACGGATCAAACGACGTTAACCAAGCGTTACACCGAAGCGGCTATTGATTTCATCGAACGTAATGCACAGAATCCTTTTCTAGTTTATGTGCCTTACACAATGCCCCATACCCCTCTGTTTAGAAGCAGTGAATTTGCCGGTACCAGTATAGGCGGGCGGTACGGAGATGTTGTAGAGGAAATTGATTGGAGCGTCGGACAAATTCGCCGCAGTCTTGAAGAGCAAGGTTTGGCAGAAAACACTCTGATTGTTTTTTCCAGTGACAATGGTCCCTGGCTGACTATGAATGAAGAAGGTGGTCGGGCGGGATTACTGAAGATGGGAAAGGGGTCAACTTTTGAAGGAGGCGTGAGAGTTCCCACTATTTTTTATTGGCCAGGCCAAATTGAGCCAGGAATCGTTAGCGAAATTGGTTCAACTTTAGATTTGTTTGCGACAGCGATGGGGTTAGCTGGTAGTGATAATCAATCAGGAGTTGATGGGTTTGATCTCAGTTCAGTCTTGTTAGAGGGCGGGGACAGTCCCCGAACTGAAATGCCTTATTATCGCGGTGGCCAACTGTACGCTTACCGGCAAGGGCCTTGGAAGCTTCATTTCATTGTTGAGGGCGCTTACAGGCAGGCTCCGGTTAAAACGGAGCTCGCAGAGCCTGAACTGTACAACCTGCACCGAGACCCTTCTGAGCGATTTGATGTGGCCAGCAGTAACCCTGAGGTAGTTGCCAGTATATTAGCTGCTGTAGAGCATCACCAAGCCAATCTTGCCATTGCTCCTCCGCTATTCGACGTTAGGCTTGGTTTGCAGCAATAACAGGATTGATTTCTAGCTGAGTTTGCCGCTAGCACCAGCGTCTCTTAGCGCCTCGGCATAGGCGCTGGATTTGCGGTGGCGAGAAACTTGATCAAGCAGGGTTGTTCCATCCTCTAGAGCCGCGTTTATGTCATGACCTGCGGCGACAAACAGCACAACAAAGCGGGCGAATAGTTCGTCGGTCATGCCTCGGTATGCTTTAAGCAAGATATTGTAATCGGCGGGCATATCTTCAGGAGGAAGCAGCTCGAAAAAAGTTTCAAGCCTTTCGTCAGACCAATCTTCATTTCGAGTCGCTTTTTGAGTCCGCTCGCTGCCCTTCTTCTTTTCTTCTGCCATGTTGATTCCAATCGATTTTTGCGAACTTTTAATGTGTAGAACAATGATAGAGATAAGCTACTTCATTTTATCTCGCAGGATCTGATTTACCTGCCCGGGATTTGCCTTACCTTTCGATAGTTGCATGGCTTGTCCAACCAAAAATCCGATGACCTGCTCTTTGCCGTCTTTAAATTGCTGGACCTGATCTGGGTTGTTGGTGATCACGTCGTCGACTAGTTTTTCGATCTCCCCGGAATCAGTTACTTGCTTAAGACCCTTGGACTCGATGATTTCGTCTACGCTGGATGAATCGTCGGCCATCGCTTCGAAGACGGTTTTTGCTATCTTGCCAGAGATAGTCTTGTCTTTGATGCGAGAAATGAGATCGGTGAGTCGCTCAGCTTGTATAGGCGAGTCAGTGATATTCAAGTTGCTCTTGTTTAAAAGTGCTTGTAAATCCCCACTCACCCAGTTTGCAGCAACTTTTGCATCACCTGTTTTTGTGGCCACACTTTCGAAGTACTCTGCCATTTCTCTGGTGCTTGTTAGAACCCCCGCGTCGTATTCGCTTAGGCCGAACTGATCGCAAAAACGTGCCCTTTTAGCATCAGGTAATTCGGGCAGGGTAGCACGAACTTTTTCAATATAATCGTCATCTATCACGATTGGCAAAAGGTCTGGTTCTGGAAAATAGCGATAGTCATTGGCAACTTCTTTGCTGCGCATTGAGCTGGTTTCATCCCTGTCAGCATCATAGCGGCGAGTTTCTTGGGTTATGCTGCCACCGTCTTCAAGAATATCTTTCTGTCGCTCAAATTCTGAATAGATAGCTTTTTCAACGAACTTAAACGAGTTGATGTTTTTCATCTCGGTGCGAGTTCCAAGGGTATCGCTGCCTTTCGGGCGAAGGGATACATTGACGTCACAGCGCATTGAACCCTGGGCCATGATGGCATCAGAAATGCCCAAGTATAAAACAATAGTGTGCAGTTTCTTTAAATAGGCAACTGCTTCTTTAGCGGTATATATCTCAGGCTCGGATACAATTTCAAGCAGCGGTTCGCCGGCGCGATTCAAGTCAATTCCTGACATGCCAGAGAAGTCTTCATGCAGTGATTTTCCTGCATTCTCTTCGATATGAGCACGGGTCACACCAATGGTTCTTTCACTGCCGTCATCAAGTGTAACTGTGAGTGAGCCTTTACCGACCGTGGGAAAGTCCAACTGAGTTACCTGATAACCTTTCGGTAAGTCGGGATAGAAATAGTTCTTACGATCAAATACCGAACGTTTCCCAATTTCAGCACCAATAGCCAGGCCGAATTTTACAGCCATGCGCAGGGCTTCTTCGTTAAAAACCGGCAGTGTTCCGGGTAGTGCAACATCAAAAATATTTGCCTGAGTGTTTGGTTCGGCACCAAATGCTACCGCGGAGCCAGAGAAGAGTTTTGATTTTGTCGCGAGAGTAACGTGGACTTCCAAGCCTATAACAGTTTCCCATTCCATGGTTTAAATGCCTCCTTTAGCGGCTGGCTTCGCTTTGTGCCAGTCAGTGAATAGTTGAAACTGATGAGCGGCGTTTAAAACTTTAGACTCGCCAAAGTCAGGTCCGATTATATGTAGTCCAATGGGCAGATCGTTGGAGAACCCGGCAGGAATTGAAATCCCTGGCAGGCCAGCTAAGTTCACTGCAATGGTATAGATGTCTTCAAGATACATTGTCACCGGGTCAGTCTTGGCGCCAATACTAAAGGCCGTGTGGGGAGATGTTGGGCCAGCAATGACATCAACTTCTTTGAAAGCTTCATCGAAATCATTTTTTATAAGGCGTCTGATTTTTTGGGCTTTTCTGTAATAGGCATCATAAAACCCGGCTGATAGGGCGTAGGTACCTATAAGGATGCGACGTTTTACTTCATCGCCGAAACCTTCGCTTCTTGAGCGTTTGTACATATCTTCTAAATCCAGCGGATTATCGCAACGGTGACCATAGCGTACACCATCGAAGCGACTAAGATTGGCAGAGGCTTCTGCCGGGGCTACAACATAATAAGCAGGTACTGAGAGATGGCTGTTAGGCAAATCGATTTCTTTAAGTATGGCGCCCGCGGCTTCATATTCTCGCAGTGCTTCGCGAATAGACTTTTCAACATCCGCTGAAAGACCTTCGGCGAAATGTTGTTTAGGAATGCCTATGCGCAACCCTTTAACTGAGTCAGACAGCGTGGAGGTATAGTCTTCTACTTCACGATCAGCCGAAGTGGAATCCTTCGGATCTATGCCTGCCATTACATTCATCATTAAAGCGGCATCTTCAGCGCTTTTACAAATAGGTCCCGCTTGGTCCAAGCTTGATGCAAAAGCTATCATGCCCCAGCGTGAAATCCTGCCATAGCTAGGTTTGAATCCGGTTACTCCGCAAAATGCCGCCGGTTGGCGAATAGAGCCGCCGGTGTCGGTGCCAGTTGCCATGGCGCATAGGTCAGCGGCAACTGCGGCAGCAGATCCGCCAGAAGAGCCTCCTGGTACTTTTTCCAAATCCCAGGGGTTTCGCACGGGACCGAAAAAGCTTGTTTCGTTGGAAGAGCCCATCGCGAACTCATCCATATTGGTTTTCCCTAAAGTCACCACACCGGCTTGGTTGAATTTATCGACGACGGTGGCGTTGTAAGGGGAGATAAAGTTTTCCAACATCTTCGAACCACAGGTGGTTTTTATTCCACTTGTGCAAAAAATATCTTTATGAGCCAGAGGTATACCCAACAGAGGATTTTGATTTCCCTGAGCTCTGGATTTATCGGCTACCCTGGCTTGTTCAAGGGCAGTGTCATCGCAGACTGTGATAAAAGCATTAAGTGAGTCATTCGCTTTGTGAATTCGGTCCAAATAGGATTGGGTCAATTCAACGCTGGAAATATCGCCGCTTGTCATTGCTGCGGAGAGTTCGGCGACTGTCTTTTCAATCATGTTAAAATCCATCAGTGCTATTCACTGGTCGTAGTTATAAAAAGCTATGAAAAAGCTATGAAAAAGCTGTAAATAAAGCAGCAAAAATTGGTTTTATCTTGCAAGTAGTGCAACTAATCTTCCTATTCTATGACCTTTGGCACTAAATAAAGCCCATCCTGGCTTTCTGGCGCCAGATCTTGCAACTGCTCGCGGGTGTTTATTTCGGTTACTACATCCGCTCGTAATCGCTGCACCATATCTAAAGGATGCGCCAGAGGCTCAACTGACTCTGTATTAACAGTCTTCATTTGGTCTATTAGGGTTAGTATGTCGGTGATACGAGTAGTCACCTCTTCAGTGTCAGCTTCACTGATATGGAGGCGTGCTAAGTGAGCTATTTTTTCTACTTCAGCTTTGTCGAGTGCCATCGATAATCTCCGGGAAAACCTGTGTTGAGTCATTAAAAGTTATTAAAAGTTATTATAGGGGGATGAATTAAGCCATGCCTCAAAATTTTGAGCACCTGTGCTTGCTCAAAACACCCGCCGTTGTTAGAGTGCATCCTAATTGCCGCAAAGGCGAGATTATACTTGTATTTAGGGTTTTAGGTCGAACGCTCCAGGAGATTCCATCAAAGGTTCACTACTGCATTTGGGCGAATGCTATAGATTAACCTTTTCTATTCATTCTTTGCGGGGAACTAACTAACTTTGCGGGGAACTAACTAAAAGATAACTAAAAGCTAAATGATTGCTAAATCATTGAGGCCACTTGCCGTAAAAATAACAGTGCATGCTAAAAATGGAATCTTTAACTAAGGAATAGAAAATCCATGTTTAAAAAAATTCGGGGAATGTTCTCCAACGATCTCTCCATTGATCTAGGTACGGCGAACACACTCATTTACGTCAGAGACCAAGGCATTGTGCTGAACGAGCCTTCTGTTGTCGCTATTCGTACTCACAATGGCCAAAAAACCGTCACAGCCGTGGGTTCAGACGCCAAGCGGATGCTAGGCCGAACTCCCGGTAATATTACGGCTATTCGACCTTTGAAAGACGGTGTGATTGCAGATTTTCAGGTAACTGAAAAGATGCTCCAGCATTTTATTAATAAGGTACATGAAAACAGCTTCTTCCCTCCGAGCCCAAGGGTTCTGGTCTGCGTGCCGTGTAAATCGACTCAGGTTGAGCGACGAGCAATTCGCGAATCTGTTGCTAGTGCGGGTGCGCGAGATGTCCGTCTAATTGAAGAACCTATGGCTGCTGCTATCGGTGCGGGCCTTCCGGTTGATCAAGCCAGTGGATCCATGGTGGTTGATATTGGTGGTGGTACGACAGAAATAGCGATTATTTCTCTCAACGGTGTTGTCTACTCAGAATCGGTCAGAGTCGGCGGCGATCGTTTTGATGAGGCTATCACAACCCATGTTCGGCGCAACTACGGAAGCCTTATTGGTGATGCAACCGCAGAGAGAATAAAAAAAGAAATTGGCTGTGCTTATGCCTCTAGCTCTACCGAAGTCAGAGAGATCGATGTCCGTGGGCGAAATCTAGCGGAAGGTGTGCCACGCAGTTTTACCCTTAACAGTGATGAAATTCTTGAATCATTGCAAGAACCTCTTTCGGCGATTGTTCAGGCCGTAAAAAGTGCCCTCGAGCAGTCTCCTCCAGAACTGGCCTCTGATATTGCTGAAAGTGGCTTGGTATTGACCGGTGGCGGTGCTTTGTTAAAGGACTTGGATAAATTGCTATCCGAAGAAACTGGTCTGCCGGTGATTGTGGCAGAAGACCCACTTTCTTGCGTTGCTAGAGGTGGAGGCAAGGCGATGGAGCTCATGGATGATCATGACATTGATTTGTTAACATTGGAGTAGGTCCACTCTGGCGTTACCTTTAACTAGGAGTTTGACCTCAAGATCAATGTGTTTTTCCTCAGTTATAGTCGCGCCCAAGCGATAAAGCGTTAGGGCAGGCAGAGGCACTGGCAACCTTTGCCGTCTATAATCGGATGTTCTGCTACGAGGTGATCTGGCAATCGATAAAACCCTATTTACAAAAGGTGTTGCGCTTGAATACCGGGCGCTAGCCTTTCTGCTGCTCTCGGTTTGCGTTATGTTCGCCGACAGTCGGTTCGGCTATCTTGAGAAAGCCCGTTTCGGTATAGCCTACGCAACCACACCAATTTATTGGGTGGCCGACACTCCTGCTCGAGTCTCATTTTGGTTTGATGACGTTTTTGTATCCCACACTGATTTAGTTGAAGAAAACACTAGGCTCCGTGAGGGATTACTTGTGGCCCGGCGCGAATTGCAGCTGCTCGAGTCCTTAGCAAGCGAGAACAGTCGGCTATTGGAGTTACAGGCAGCAGCTGAAATGATTCAGGGAGATGTTTTGCCTGCTGAAATTATTAACGTCTCCCCAGATCCTTTTTCCAAGCGGGTATTAATCAACAAAGGCGCTAGAGATAAAGTTTTTCTGGGCCAAGCATTATTAGATGCTAATGGCTTGATGGGTCAGGTTGATGAAGTGCTCCCGTTTACTAGTTGGGTTTTATTGATCACCGATTATCGCCACATCACACCCGTTGAGATAAACCGCAATGGTGAGAGGGCGCTGGCTAGAGGCAGTCGCACAACGGCAACTGAGCTGGAATTGGAATATGTCACTCAAACACAGGACATGGTTGCTGGGGATATTTTAGTCAGTTCGGGTATGGGACAGGTTTACCCTAAAAATTATCCTGTCGCTGAAGTGATTAGTGTATTTGCGGATCCCGGCCAAGATTTTGCGACAATTAAGGCCCGTCCTCTTGCCCAGATGGCCAGTACTCGGAATGTTCTGTTAATTTTTCCTGATCAACCCAGCGACATTAAAGTCGAGGTTAACGAGAGCGCCTCTGATGATCAAGTTGCCCAGATTGAGCCAGTGCAGGCTGCGCAGCAGGAAAACTTATGAGGCAAGGAGCACATGGAATATGGGTCATAGTTCTAAGTTTTTTGGTCGCCTATCTACTAGCAATTGTCCCGTTTCCAGAATGGGCAATGAATTATCGGCCAGAGTGGGTGCCGATGGTTCTCATTTATTGGGTGATGGCATTACCTTATAGAATGGGCATAGGCTCAGCTTGGGTCGCAGGTATTATGCTCGATATCCTTGAGGGCTCGGTGCTCGGTTTAAACGCGGTGTCGCTGGTGATTATTGCCTATGTCACCTTGAGTTTGCACCAGCGATTAAGAATGTTTTCATCCATACAGCAGAGTGGTTTGGTTTTAGCCCTGGTGGGGTTAAATCTGGTGTTATGTCACTGGCTACAAATAATGACTACTCAATCAGCTAATGTGAATTTGATGTTTCTTGTGTCTGCCCTGACCAGCGCGGCTATTTGGCCTTCTCTATTTCATTTGCTGCGACAAATTCGTCGTCGCTTCGCCGTTCGCTGAATACTAGCCGCGCTGATTATGGATAGCTCACCACTATTATTGGCTTCTAGCTCTCCAAGGCGCCGCGAACTGTTGCTTCGTTTGGGAGTCGCCTTTCAAGTTCGTCCCCAAGACATTGATGAGTCTGTTCTTAATGTCGAAAAGCCTTATGACTATGTGCAGCGAGTGGCTCTCGGTAAGGCGCTATCTGCTTTGGCCGCTAATCCTGATGCATTGGTTTTGGCTGCGGATACGTCCGTTATAGTGGATGATCAAATTCTAGGAAAGCCGCAAGACAGTGGCGATGCTTTATCCATGCTCAATCTGCTTTCAAATCGTGAACACACTGTCTTTACTGCGGTTACGCTTGTCAATTCAGAGAGGCAGCGGTCCACAGTAGTTCGGACAACAGTAAAATTTAGATCTATCTCATCTGCAGAGGCCCAGCGGTATTGGGCGACGGGCGAGCCTATCGGTAAAGCCGGAGGCTATGCTATTCAGGGGTTTGGGGCAGCATTTGTGGAATCTATAGAGGGGAGCTTTAGCAATGTAGTAGGCCTCCCGCTATTTGAAACTGCTCAATATTTGCAGGAGTTCGGAGTTGCCATCTGGCAACAGGAAGTGGTGGATTCATGAGTGAAGAAATTCTGATTAATGTCACTAATGTTGAAACAAGGGTCGCGCTTATTGAAAACGGTTTGCTGCAGGAAATTCACATTGAGAGGCTTAATAATCGTGGGCATGTTGGTGATGTGTTCAGGGGTAAAGTGGTTCGTGTAATGCCGGGGATGGAAGCGGCATTCGTCGATATTGGGCTCGATAAAGCCGCGTTTATCCACGTATCTGACATTTGTGCTGTTGACGAGCTAGGCTATGAAGTCCGATTAGAATCTCATAAGGCGATTCACGAGCTGGTAAGAGAAGGGCAGCATATCGTGGTTCAAGTCGCAAAAGATGCGATAAGCAGCAAAGGAGCAAGGTTAACCACGCATTTAACTCTTCCTTCGCGGAACTTAGTCTATATTCCTCGTTCCAAACACAGGGGGATATCCCAGCGTTTAGAGAATGAATCCGAGAGGGAACGTCTACTTGGTCAACTGCAGCAATGTTTGGATGACGAGGAATGGGTTGGTCGTGGTGGCTTTATAATCCGCACTGCCGCCGAAAACGCGAGCGCCACCGAATTTAAGGAGGATATAAGATTCTTAAAAAGGCTGTGGGAAAAGGTGGCCGAAAGAATCGAGCGTAACGTAGGCATCAATACAGTATATCGCGATGTGCCTCTTTATATGCGGACGGTTAGAGATCTTATCACCCCACACGTAGAGAAAATTCGCATAGACAATCACCACTCTTTTGATGATATTGGGCAGTTTTTGGAAGACTTCATTCCTGACTCTGCAACGGTTATTGAACACTATGCCGGCGCACGACCCATTTTTGATGTGTACGGGATTGAAGATGAGATTAACAAAGCTTTAGGTCGACAAGTGAAGCTCAAGTCAGGTGGCGATTTGGTGATCGACCAAACTGAGGCCATGACTACCATAGATGTTAATACGGGCGGATATTTGGGTAGTCGCAACCATGCAGAGACTATCCTAAAGACAAATTTGGAAGCCGCGACAGCTATCGCTCGCCAGCTTCGAGTCAGAAATTTAGGCGGCATTATCATCATCGATTTTATCGACATGATAGACCTAGAGCATCAGCGTCAAGTTCATCGAACTTTTGCCAAAGCTCTAGAAAAAGATAAAGCGAAGACTTCGATAACAGAATTGTCCCAACTGGGATTGATAGAAATGACCAGAAAGCGCACTAGAGAAAGTTTGGGGCAGATTTTAAGCACTCCATGCTCTGTCTGTAACGGTCGTGGTAGGCAGAAATCAGCTGAGACAGTTTGCTATGAAATATTCCGTGAAGTGCTGAGGATAGCGAAAGCCTATGATAACAATGTGCTATTGGTGATGGCTTCCCAAATTGTAGTGGATAGGCTTCTCGATGAAGAGTCTAATACTCTCGCTGAGTTGGAGGATTTAGTCGCCAAGACGGTCAAATTTGAAGTTGAACCTATGTATACTCAAGAGCAGTTTGATGTCGTTCTATACTGAAGGCTGAGTTAGTTTTCAGTTGCTATTAAGCTAGCCGTTGCTAATCAGGAATAGCCTGACCGAGTATTGACGGTTTCATGGCCAGTCACCCTCACAAGAGATGCTTTTAGCTTTGACCTCCATGCTTGCAAAAAATTTCAAAAAGCTACGCCAGCAAACGGTACTCGTTATCGTGGTTGCCGTTGTCTTGCTTGCGGCCTACGTCAGCGTCGGCAGGCAGTTCATGCCTGCAGTTTCGCAATACAAAGGATTCTTTGAACAGCGGCTCTCAGCTGTCGCGGGCGTCCCTGTTTCCATTGATAAACTGACTGGAAGTTTTAGCGGCTTTAATCCGATCCTCCAAATTGACGGACTTAATCTTAGAGTGAGCGATAGCCAAGAGTCAGGTCAGCCGACTTCTGGCGCGCTGTATTTTAACTCCGCGACAATAGTACTTGATATTCCCAAGAGCATTTGGCGTCGGCAATGGGTTTTGGAAGACTTTCGAGTCGATAGCTTAGAGATTAATATTGAGCAAGTTGCCAACGGCAATTGGCAGCTGCAAGGCATGAGCATGGATGATGCTGAAAGCATAGAGTTGGCAACAGTTTATGACGGGCTGTTAAGAATCTCTAGGCTTGATATGGCTGGGTTGAATGTCAATATTAAAACTCAAAATGGTGATCGGTTTCAGTTTAATGATGGTGCCGCATCAATTCGTAATCAGGATTCCACCCATTACATTCATGCCACTGCCTTCCCCGGCCTCAGCAGAGCGGAAGTAAAAGTATCGCTTGAGGTTGTTGGTGCGATATTTAGCGAAATGTCCGGGCAGTTACATATAGATATTCCAGTGGGTAACTATTCAGAATTGGCTGCGGGTGAATATGGAGATCAGTTAAATTTAACTGAACTTGTTGGTGGTGCTGAGGTTTGGCTAGACGTGGAAAGAGGTCAGCCCAAAAATTTGATTGTCCAACCTCAGGTTTCCAGGCTTGCTTTTAACGGGCCTTATTCAGAAGGTACAACGCTTCAGCAGTTCAGCGGTATCGTTTCGGTCAACTTTGAAGAGACCGGCATCGGTCCTATTTCACAGATGGATTTTTCTGAGATGCATTTGTCTTGGAATGGCCTCAATTGGCTGAACTTTAATAGCTCGTTGACGCTAGATTCCAGTGAGGAAATTGTTGCGACGGCAGACCGGGTCAACATAGACCTTCTTGTAGGGGTCGCTTTAGCCAGTGGTTTCTTGCCGCTAGAGCTCGGTGAACAATTGACCCAGTATTCACCTAAAGGTTCTCTTGAAAATCTAAGTGTTAGATCCTCATTAGCTGATGCCAAACTGACCTCCTTCGCTCTAAGTTCGAACGTTAGGGCGGTGGCGGCAAGCTCAGTTCGTGGTTTGCCAAAATTGGCGGGTATAGACGGCTATGTTGAATTGGAATTTGATAGCTCTCTCGGATTACTGCGCGGTGTAGGGGAGATAGAATCAACGAATTTTAGTATTAACATTCCCAATATTTTTTCTTCTACTTGGGATTATAGCTACGCCAACGGTGCGCTGGATTTCTTGATTGACGTTAACGACGGACAAGAGATAATACTTCGTAGCTCTGTGATCGTCGCCGAGTCTGATGCGGTGGATGCTCACGCACAGTTTGCCAGTCATTTGCGTCTTTATCCTGATGGCCGGCGAGAATCAGAACTAGATCTTTATGTTGGTGCCTCGCGTCTAGATGGGGAACAGAAATACCTGTATCTCCCAGATGGCCCCAACGTCGCCGATGGGCTACGAAGTAGTATGCAGTGGTTGGATGAAGCCGTATTGGCCGGTGATGTCACAAGTGCGGGTATTATATACAGAGGCTCGACCCTGCCTGGAGACGCTAGTGAACTCAAAACTTTTCAAAGCTATTTTGAGTTGGAGCAAGGTCAATTGCTTTTTAGTAAAGACTGGCCTCAGGTTGATGACCTATCAGCATTGGTTTTTACTTCCGATAATGATGTAGATGTAGAGATTCGCAGCGGTCGCTCATTGAGTCTTAGCTTAGATGGTGCCAGCGGGATGGTACGGCGTAACTCTGATAACGAAAACTGGGTTAGCATTAACGGCAACGCTAGCGGTTCAACCAGTGACGGGTTAGTTTATTTGCAGAATGCAGGGGTAGGTGAAAAACTCAAAGAGGAGTTTTCTAGTTGGCAAGCGGCAGGTGATTTCAACCTAAAAGTCGATGTCAATATTCCGTTAAACGTACCCGATGCGGCGACTAAAGTTCGTTTAGAGATGGCGGTTTTAGAAAATCAGCTTATTCTTCCCGAATATTCTCTGACTGTATCTCAGCTATCTGGCCCGGTTATTTTCGATACGGAAACGGGTGTGGAAGAAACTTTTTTAAGCGGCAATGTTTTTGGCCGCGCAGCTGATTTCACTCTATCCTCAGTCAGTAGAGAAGGCGTATTAGAAACTATTTATTTAGATTCTGTTGGTTCGGCTGGGATATCTGAGCTAATTGAGTGGCCAATGCAAAGCGACTTCACTGCCGATCTTCTGCGGCAGATGAGTGGTGAATTTAGTTACAATGCCAAATTAGTGATTGATCAATTATCTGCTGGAAACTCACAGACTTCTCTGTTCATAGAAACAGATCTAAAAAATGCAAGCTCAAACTTTCCAGAGCCTTTTGGCAAGGTTGTGGGCGAGATTCGGCCATTGTTTTTGGATTTTGGGTTTGGTAAAAACCAATCCGTGAGGGGTCGTTATGGACAGAACCTGAGCTTTCAGGTGGGCCTAGAAGGTGGCGCTATCAATAAAGGGGCTGTCTTTGTAGGTTCAGATTCTAATGGTTTGGAAAGCTTACTAAACAATGACAGCGAAGGCTTAGTTATTGCTGGTGCGGTATCTACATTTAAGCTGGAGCAGTGGTCCGCTTTTCTAGACCGATTGGGGGGAAGTGATAGCGCGGCTGATGGCTCATCTAATGATTTTAGCGACTCGATTGCGTTTGTTGAAATCAATGTAAAAGACTTCCAGCTTTATGATCAGATGCTGCCCGATGTCGCTATGCGAGTAGAAGCTGATAAAGAAATTGCAGCCTGGTCAGTAAGGCTGGTCAGTGAAAATATTCTTGGCCAAGTGGACATACCTTTTAATGACGAAGATTACCTGCTTCTTGATTTAGAATATTTGCGCCTGCGGGACGATGAAGAATCTGCAGCTGCAGCAGACGCAGAGCCAGGGGTGGCCGGAATTGATGGCGATACTTTAGATGTGGCACAGGTTCCACCACAAAATCCAATTGATGCCCTCGTAGATATTGATCCGCGCACGCTGCCAAAAATGAAGTTTGCAACCGATGAGTTCAGTATAGGAAGTCGCCCCTATGGCAGCTGGAAATTCACTTTAGATGCGAGTGAAAAAGGCGCGGAGCTCACCGATTTAGTTTTTGATTTTCGCGGGCTTCGGCTTGGCATTGACGATGTAGATGATGAGTCAACTTCTTTGCAGCCTCATTTTTCATGGCTTTACGATGGGATGAACCACAGGAGCGAACTACAAGGTTTGCTTTACGCTGACAATATGGCTGATGTGCTTAAATCCAACGGGCTTGCTGCGGTATTCGAGAGCACAGACGCGGTTTTCACGGCAGATATTCAATGGCCTGGTTCTCCCGCCTTTTTCGCGGCATCCGGTCTTAGTGGTGACCTTGGTATGGAAATACGCAACGGCCGCTTTCTTCAGGGTGATGATGGTAACGGCGCTTTGAAGCTGATAAGTATTATTAATCTTGACGCCATCATGCGCCGATTGCGGTTCAGTGATGACTTACTGAGACGCGGGCTGGCCTATGATGAAATCTCAGCTAATTTTTTGTTAAAAGATGGGTTAGTGGACATTGAGGATCGCTTGGTAATCTCTGGCCCATCCAGTCTCTATCAGGTGACAGGGGGCTTGGACTTGGGGCAAGAAACTATTTCCGGTGAGTTATACGTGACGCTTCCTGTGAGCCGCAATATCCCGTGGATAGGGCTGTTAACAGCCAATATCCCATTGGCGGTAGGGGCTTATCTATTCGATCGAATTTTTGGTGACCAAGTGGACAGTCTAACTAGTGCAGTTTATACATTGGAGGGTCCTTGGGAGGGTCTGGAACCTGAGTTTAAACAAGCATTTGGTGCCCCAGACAGGTCTGAATAAAATCAAACTAGCTGCGGCTAAAATGTCAGAGTGAGCTTTAAATAGCAGGGCAAGTTCCCCAGAAGCGCAATCGTAAAAGTCCCGGTCTTGACAGCTGTTAGGCACAAAAGGCCAACGACTAGGGTTTTGGTTTAAATAGGCGGTACACCTAAAGGCAAATGAGTCGTCGGCACTTCTACGAATCCGATGTCTGTTTTTTCGCACTGTAGTTTGTTACGAGCCTGCGGTGCGGAGACTCGGTGTGGCCCTTTGGTCTGCTTTATTGTTTTCCACATGTCGTGGGAAATACCACACTTCGTCTCATAAGCGTAATAAGGCCCCCCGGAGGCTTCGCCGTCTGCTGTCGGCGAGCTTAGCTTGAGCGTATGTTTTGACGTACGATGCGCGGAGCTGTACCTGGGGCTTTTTCACTGATGAGCTGAGATTGTGGCGGTGCCCGCAGCTTTTACAAAAGTAACTGGCCAGGCCCATTGGGAGACTTTGCTGCAGGTGCGAGTGATTGAAACCAGTTCTATATAGTTGCCGCTGACCAATGAGGCAGGGCAGTGATCGAATTGAAACCTGGGGTCACTCTATGCTTATTGAGGGAGGGTGTTGGATAGCATCAAAACGGGTAAAGACTTTGCTTTCGCTGAAATCGAGTTGGGCATATCAGAGGATGTTCGATAATGATGCTAATCGTGTCTCAAGCCAAGCTGTAGAGCGTATAAATTTATCTGCCCTCACCTCTTATGGATTGTCGAAAAAATTCACATGAGCTGAGATTTATTTTAGAATGCGCGACGAAGCTACCGCGCAAGGATATCGTCATTATCAATAAAAGCGTTATAAGTAACCTGCTAGCCGCATTTGTGGTCTTTTTAGGATTAATAATTCCCTCGCCATATAAGGCTTATTTTCTTAACGCAGGTTTGTTTGCGCTCTCAGGTGGCGTGACTAACTTGATTGCTATTCATATGCTCTTTGAGAGAGTGCCTGGGTTTTATGGTTCGGGAGTTGTTCAGCTACGGTTTGAAGAATTCAAAGTCGGTATCAGGCGACTCATAATGGGGCAGTTCTTTGAAAAGGCTGACTTGCAATCTTTCTTTAGTGAGTTAGGAGAGGGGTCAACCAAGCTACAAGGCGAAATAGCTCAGGGAATTGACGAGCTGGATTTGGATGCGGCATTTGAGTCCTTGTTGGACGTAATTATGACGTCTTCTTTTAGTGGAATGCTAGGAATGCTCGGGGGGCGTGATGCCCTCAATTCTTTAAAGACGCCATTCATTGACAAAATGAAGGAGTTTTTTGCTAAGGAATTTGCAAGTTCGACTATGCAAGAAAAAATAGAGCGCGCGGTCCGCTCAGCGATTGATGAGGACGCTATTCGTCAAAAGCTGGAGTCCTTGATAGATCAAAGGCTCGATGAGATGACGCCCCATATGGTTAAAGTGATCGTTCAGGAGATGATTCATAAACATCTTGGCTGGCTGGTGGTATGGGGTTGCGCATTCGGAGGTCTTCTGGGTCTGTTAGTGACTTTGGTTAGCAAAATCTAGTTTTTAAGTCGATTATGGCGAGACAATGCTTATTTAATGGGAATGATCAAGTAAGGAAAACTTATTTGACCCTGCATTCTGACTCAGGTTTAACGGTACGTGAGATGGTTATATAACGATCCTTTCGATATGAAATGTACGAAAGCTGAGAAAATTTTAAAAGGTGCGAGGTGAAATCATTCGTTCAAGAAGGTGTTTTGAACAGTATTAGCCAATTTATTATTGCGCAAACATTCTTACAAATACGAATTTTTGAATAATAACCCAATTATTATTTGGTGGGAGGTGTAATATTATATTTCTTACTATACACTGTGCCCTCCAAAATTTAGTCACGTTTGATTTTATCTCTGTCAGTTATATCATTTCTACCTTTTCGAACTGTCTAGTAAGTTTAGAGTTAAAAGCAAATTTATATTAAACGTTTAGCAAACTACGGTATGAGAAAGTAATATGGCACGTCCAGTTGAGTTCGATGAAAATAAAGTACTAACAAATGCAATGGAGCAATTTTGGAAAGAGGGCTACGAGGCCAGCTCTGTTCAAAAGCTTTTAGATTGCACGGGGATAAATAGAGGGACTCTCTACAATTCCTTCGGCGATAAAGACACTTTTTTCAAATCTTGTGTCGATCAGTACAACACGGTGACTGATAAGCATATCGCTGTCTCTCTTAAGAATGACAAATTAACCGCTTGGGACGCAATAGCAGCATATTTTACAGAAGCTGTTATTAATGTTCCGAACAAGCACCGCAGTATGGGTTGCTTGTTGGTAAATTCGCTTTGTGAAAGCATTAACTACGACAAAGAAATTAAGAAGGTTGTAAGAAGCTCTTTTGCGACAATTCGCAAAGCTCTCCTTATTCGTCTTAAAGATGCCCACAAAAGTGGCAAAATAAAGAAGGGTCTTTCTGCCGAGTTCGCAGCTGACGTCTTACTGAATTCCCTCCATGGTATTCGAGTGAACTCACGAGATGGCAAAAATGCCAAGCAATTACAGGAACTGATCAATTTCACAGTGTCCTCGTTGAAAAAATAATATTAAAAAACAAACTCTTAGCTGATAATTGGCTAATATTGTATTACAAAAGAGGCGCAAGCCTCTTTTTTTTGCATTGAAAAGCTTATCTCGAGTAAGGGCGAGGAGTATTGCTTCTGGAGGGGTGCTTGCTTATACTCGGGGCCATAAAGTCGTTGCATAAGGCACCGCCAAAACCATATAAAGTTGGTGAGTATTGTGCACAATAACAACGTAACGATTGCGAAATAATTTTAGACTGCGACAGAAACTCAAGAATCGATTTAATTGAAAAGTACAGTCAAAGCATAGATAAGGCTAAAAAATGAAGAAAATATCTGGAAAGCGAAGCGAAGACGACGCGAAAATTGACTTAACACCGATGCTGGATGTGGTTTTTATATTACTGATTTTTTTTGTAGTAACAGCGACCTTCTTATCAGAGACTACGATTAGCGCGGCGAGTAGTGACAATAACGACCAACCTCCACCGCCAGAAGATGATGAAAAGAAAAACATCCTATTTGAGATCGACGCCAATAATGCGATCATTCTTAATGGTAATCCACGGCCTATTATTGCAACTCAGATTCGGTCTAACATCGATCAGCTGAAGGCAGAGAATCCGGCCGCATCAGTAATCATTCAGCCTAACCCAGCATCGGAAGTGAATGCATTAGTTATGATTATGGATGCTGCAAGGCAGGCAGGTATGACTAACATCTCAATTGTCGAACCCTGATTAGTTCTCAGATTGACAAAAACGCACCCTCGAAAGTCGGTGCGTTTTTTATTGGCCGTCAATCGGCTGTTTTAAGCAGAATTGACCTCAAGTCCCTTTAATCATCCGCACTCTAAACGAAATCATAATGAAGAATCGATGGAATAACGAAAATGCAGCTCTTTGTTTAACCCCCGTCGCATTGCGAGCGTATAGCTCTAGGCTTTTAGGGGCGGACCCCAATCTTGTTCTCCATGGTGGTGGTAATACCTCCGTTAAGGGCTCTCTTGAAAACGTTTTCGGCGAAGTCCAAGAAGTTTTATTTGTCAAAGGGTCAGGGTGGGACCTTCGCACAATTGAGGAGCCAGGCTTTCCGCCAGTACAGTTGGATTACCTAACTCGACTCGGACAGTTGGGTTCTTTAAGTGATAGTGACATGATGAAGCATCTGCGTTTAGCTTTGCTGGACCCGGCAGCCCCAACTCCATCGGTTGAAGCCATACTTCATGCACTGATTCCGCACACTTTTGTTGATCATACTCATGCTGACGCAGTGGTTGGGATTAGTAATTCGCCTAACGGTGAGGAATTGCTCGCTTCAATTTATGGTGATGAAGTCTTGATTTTGCCTTATGTAATGCCAGGTTTTGTTTTGGCAAAGCAGGTGGCTGAGGCAACGCAAGGGCTGGATTGGGAAAGGCTTCGGGGTATAGTTCTGCTCAATCATGGCATATTTACCTTCCACGAGGACGCCAAAACAAGCTATGACACCATGATTGAATTGGTCAATAAGGCTGAAGACTATCTTGGGAGTAAGACTACGCCTAACACAATAGCAAAATCTAACTATGAACCCAGTGCAGATGATGCCATCGCGATTAGTGCGTTACGCCGAGCTGCAGGTGATTTGTTGGGAAAGCCTTGCTTGGTTCACATGGATGCTAGTGCCGAGTCCTCTGGTTTTGCTGGATTAACTAATTCTTTCGATTTGGCTACACGAGGGCCACTTACACCTGACCATACAATTCATGGAAAGGCCTTCGCAGCGATTTTTGACGATGATTTGTTGCTGGGGTTGCAAAATTTTTCTGATAACTACAAAGCTTATTTTGAAAAATTCTCCCTAGCTAATCATCAGTGCCTCGACTTGATGCCACGGTATGGGGTGTGGAAGGGAAAGGGAGTGCTTTACTTTGGGAGTAGCCTAGGACGTGTTCAAATTATAAAAGATATAACTGCTCATACTATTGCTTCGATTCAACAAGCTGAAGCGCTCGGTGGCTGGCAGACCCTTCCCCAGCAAGACTTATTTGATGTTGAGTATTGGGAGTTAGAGCAAGCTAAATTAAAATCGTCCAACGCCACTTTACCATTTGGGGGCAAAGTGGCGGTAGTCACTGGTGCAGGTTCCGGCATAGGCAAGGCGACCGCGGAAAAGCTAGTAAGTGAAGGCTGTGCAGTTTTGGGCTTGGATATTATGGATGACTTTGCAGATGCCAGTTCTACCTCTCTCTTGGCAATTCAGTGCGACGTCACGGAGCCAGTATCAGTTGCCAGTGCGCTTTTGCGGGGGGTGATTGAATTTGGCGGGATTGACATGCTGGTGAGCAATGCTGGAGTATTCCCGTCCAGCTGCTTATTAGAGGATATGGAGAAAGATAATTGGGATCTATCTATTGCGGTAAACCTAAACTCTCATATGCAATTACTGAAGAGTTGCATTCCCTTTTTGAAAGCAGGTTTCGACCCTTCGGTTGTAATCATAGGTTCTAAAAATGTTCCGGCACCAGGTCCTGGGGCCGCGGCCTATTCGGTTGCAAAAGCTGGGCTCACTCAGCTTGCCAGAGTGGCCGCGCTTGAGCTCGGTGAGTTCGGGATTAGAGTCAATACTCTGCACCCAAATGGAGTTTATGACACTGCTATATGGAGCCAGGAAGTGCTGGCTAAACGTGCTGCACACTATGGGCTCGGCGTTGAAGAGTACAAAGCCAACAATGTGTTAAAAACACAGATAAGTTCTGCGGATGTTGCCGCGGTAGTCGTTAAGTTTTTAGGAGTCGATTTCTCAAAAACCACCGGCGCGCAGATAGCCGTGGATGGTGGTAACGACCGTGTTATCTAATAATATGTCAGGGACTTCCACGTGAAAGTAGATGGACAGCATTATCAAAGCATTTGGTATGACGAACTGACCGACTCTGTCCGCTGCATTGATCAAACCAAACTTCCTCATGAATTTGTTATTTTAGAGTTGAATAGTCTCGATGTGACTTGTCATGCAATATTATCGATGCAAGTTAGAGGCGCACCGCTAATAGGTATTACCGCGGCTTATGGACTGTATCTCGCCTTAAAATCCGATCCTGCAAGCTATTTAGATGCTCGCGATGCGCTATTAAAAACACGACCGACAGCGGTGAACCTAAAGTGGGCCCTAGAGCGCATGGATGCGAATTGTCAGGGAGTTGGTAGTGAGCGCTTGGCAGAAGTAGCACTGGCTACCGCTCGCGAACTAGAGCAGCAGGACCGGCAAGTTTGCGAATCTATCGGCGACCATGGTGCTCTACTGCTAAGGTCGCTTTGGGAATCAAAGGGAAGCCCAGAGCCTTTGAACGTGCTTACCCATTGCAATGCTGGCTGGCTGGCCACGGTTGATTGGGGGACTGCGCTTGCTGTGATTTATAAAGCCAGTGACTTGGGTGTGCCGCTGCATGTTTGGGTTGATGAAACTCGGCCTAGAAACCAAGGTGCGTCTCTGACTTGTTGGGAATTAGGCAAGCATGGAATTGATCACACCCTTGTTGTCGATAACGTCGGAGGTCATCTTATGCAGCATGGGCAAGTGGATGTTTGTGTTGTGGGGAGTGATCGATGCACAAAAACAGGCGATGTTTGCAACAAAATAGGCACCTACCTTAAGGCCTTGGCCGCCTTTGATAACGACATACCATTTTACGCGGCGCTACCTATTTCGAGCATTGATTTTTTGATGCGAGATGGTATTGCTGAGATCCCTATTGAGATAAGGTCTGCCGATGAAGTGACTCACCTCAGTGGTCTATCTGATAGAGGGTTAGTAGAAATGATCCGACTTACCCCTGCCAACGTCAAAGTCTATAATGTCGGCTTTGATGTGACTCCCGCACGACTGATCACAGGTATTATTACTGAAAAAGGAGTTTATGCTGCAAACGAGGCTGAGCTATCTGGCCTGGAAAGAGAGGCTTAACGCAAGGCGGCTTTCCAGTGCGGCTAGCCTGGAGGCCAACCCAAGGCTCGACCGCCGAGGATATGTAAGTGCAAATGAAATACTGTTTGTCCGCCATCTTTTCCAGTGTTGATGACATAGCGGAAGCCGTCTTGGGCTAACCCCAGAGATGCAGCTATTTCATTAGCTTTAAGCAACAACTTCCCCAGCAAGGCTGTGTCTTCAAGGTTTGCCTCATTGATATCTGTGAGGTGTTTTTTGGGAATTATTAGAACATGAGTTGGCGTGGCTGGATTGATATCATAAAAAGCGTAGACGTCATCGTCTGAATATACTTCGTTAGACGGAATATCCCCGGCGATAATTTTGCAGAATAAACAATCACTGGCCATGAAGCTCTCCTCGTAAGTAGGTGTGTAAGTACGTGTTTAATTATGGATGTAAGCGTAATACCGAGCTGTTACAAAGCCCCCATAACAGTTTAAGATAGGCGTATTTTAAAGTAGCATCAAGTTTAAAGCAGCATTATGAAAATGATTCTAACGATGTCCAAGTCGGTCTCACCGATTGCCGCTATTGCTTTCGCTCTCATCGGGCCGAGCTTAGGGCCTACAGTCTATTCTCAGGATTCCATAGTGCGCTATGGCTATGAGATAGTGAATACCTATCCCCACAATATTAATTCGTTTACTCAGGGCTTAATTTATCACGAAGGCTTCCTGTTCGAAGGAACTGGAGAGCACGGAAAGTCCTCGTTGAGTAAAATCAATATCGAGGATGGCGAGGCCTTGATGTCGACGCCTTTGAGCCGCCGTTATTTTGGCGAGGGGGTTGAAATTGTTGGAGATAAAGTTTTCCAGTTAACTTGGCAAGGTAATATCGTGTTTGTTTATGACAAGAACACGTTGGAGTCTATAGGCAGCCATTACAATGCAACCGAAGGCTGGGGTTTGGCCTACGATGGCGAAGATCTTATTCTCAGTGACGGCACAGCAACACTTCAGTTCATGGATGCTGAAACCTTTGCCCTAAAGCGAAAGGTTGCTGTAACTCTGAATGGTAATCCTATTAATTATCTTAATGAGCTTGAATATATCAATGGAGAGGTTTGGGCTAATGTTTGGCAAACCGATTTTATTGTCCGAATTGACCCCTCAACCGGCGTGGTTAACTCTTTTATTGATCTTGCAGGATTGTCAGAAAAGACATCACTTGGCGGTGATGCTAATGGCGCTGTTCTAAACGGCATCGCGTGGGATGACTCTGGACAAAGACTTTTTGTCACCGGGAAGAACTGGTCGAATTTATTCGAGATCATTTTGGTAAAACCATAGCTCATGTGGTTACAGCGGCAGATAACGCTAACGGCCAAATCCCGCGGTTTCTATTTGATTTCCGCTAACGTGCTTTCCAGTCTCTTAGAGTTAAAAAAATTAAAACGACCCTAACCCACTTCTTTCTTCAACATACCGGGGTTTCTCTAAGTCTAAACCTGAATGCCAATGCTTTAGTGCGTAGAGGTTTAGAGTCTCACTTCAATGGGCTGGTGCCAGAAAGCGCCAGTTATTACGAGCACATTTACGGAGGTGTGTAAGATATGCCCGCACATATCAAATCGAGTTTGCTTGGCTCCGCCCTATCTATGCCTATCCACAACGGCGAGATAATGCTTGGTACATCGAAGGAATTGGTTCTAGGGGAGCATAGCGATGCAGCGGGGCCACCCTGCGGAGAAGCTGCCGAGGACGGGGAGTGCAATGAAAATCAGACGGTTTAGCTATGCCGCTAAAGCAGGATTGTTTCTTGCTTTCTCGCTAGCATTGATTTCCTGTGAGACAGTGGGTTACTACACTCAAGCTGCCCGTGGTCATTTGGCTATAGTCACATCCGGCCAATCTATTGATCAGCTTTTAGCAAATAAAGATTTGGATTCAAATTTGCGAGCGAAGCTGGAGTTGGTAAACCAGCTGCGCGAGTTTGCCAACTCCGAGTTACTGCTGCCGGTTGGAAATAACTATGATAGCTATGTTGATGTTGGTCGTGAGCATGTTGTATGGAATGTATTTGCAGCACCCGAATTCTCTGTCTCCGCAGTCAATTGGTGCTACCCCATCGCTGGCTGTGTAGCCTATCGCGGGTATTTTAGTAAAGCGGGGGCTTTAGATTTTGCCCAGCAAGCGGCGCTCGATGGCCTTGATGTGTATACAGGAGGCGTGGATGCGTATTCTACTCTCGGCTGGTTTGATGACGCCTTGTTGAGTACTGTAATTGCTCGCAGTGACTATCAGTTAGCCGGTTTAATTTTTCACGAATTAGCTCATCAAGTTGTGTATCGCGCGGGTGACACTACTTTTAATGAAAGCTTTGCGAGCACAGTTGAAAGGGAGGGACTTCGGCGTTGGCTGGCTCTTCATGGGGATCCTGAGTTATTGCTCCGAGCTGATCTAGATAGAGAAAGGCAGAATGAGTTTGTTAGTTTGGTTGCTGATTCCCAAGAAAAGTTTTCTGAATTATATGATTCTGAGTTATCTACAGAGAAAAAGCGTTTAGAAAAAATTACCCTCCAAGAAGAGCTTAGAAAGGAATACGCTTCTTTGAAAATTTCATGGGAAGGATATGCTGGCTACGATGGCTGGTTTTCAAAACCTCTTAACAATGCTCAGTTATCTACCGTGAGTGCCTATAATGATTTTGTGCCATTTTTTAATGATGAGCTAAATGCAGTCGCTGGCGATCTAGAAAGCTTCTACCGACGAGTAGAAGCTTTAAGCAAGCTGGATGCTGCTGAGCTTGCCTTTCTGGCGGAATAAGGTAGCGGAATAAGTCGACACCTGTTTAACTACTGACCTAAGCGCTTTGCTGTAGCTTTGACCAAGTCAGCATAGAAAGCAGAGTCTGGATTCTTAAGTGCAGCGCCTTGGTACGCTTGCAGTGCTTCCTTTAATCTTCCCTCTTGTTCCAAAATTCTGCCTAGGCTTCGATCAAAAAAACCATTAGATGGCATTGCCTTGATGCCTGCTTGATATACTTGAATCGCTTTGTTCGCTTCACCTGCATTGTTATAGGTGTTAGCCATGACATGAACTTGAGAATCGTTGGTTGGATTTAGTTCAATAGCAGTTAAGTCATATTTTATCGATTCATTGAAATTCCCATCTTCACGTTCCATTTCAGCCAGCGCGGAAACAGCTGCAATAAGCCCAGCGGTTTTCTGCTCTTGCATTGCAATAAATCGTGCAAACAAGGGTTTTGCCTCGGAGTATTTTTCAAGAAAGTAATAGGTGTTAGCAAGGTTTCTAACCGCTTCCATTAAGTTCGGATTTGCACTTATAGCTTTGCGATATTCATCTACCGCATCATCATGACGCTCTAGATTGCTATAGGTGTTTCCTCGGCGCAGCAGTTTTTGCGCTAATGCTGCATCGATGGTTGGACCAACTCGTTCTATATCAAGGTTTCCGTAACGTTCAAGAACAGAGTTGTCAGATTGGGTCATGGCATTATGACTAATTAATGCCAATGGCATTAAAGTAATTAATACGAGTAAAAATTGCGGTGTAACGGCTTTGAACATAAGGAGTCCGATTAGGCGGTTTCTATGAGTCGAAATATACCTTAGTGGTTGAATCACCACCAGCCGCTGAGTCAAAAATAAGACTCAGAAGGGCCTATTTCAGGATGATCGCAGGTTTTTCCGCTCCAGTTGAGCAAACATTGCCAATAATTTTGGCATCAGTATAGCCTGCTTTTAAGAGCTCTCTGAGACAGCGCGCAGCTTGGTCGGGTTTAACACAGGCTAGCAGTCCGCCAGAAGTTTGAGGGTCGAATAACAGCTGAAGTCGGCTGTTGTTGTTGAAGGGTTCAGTGTTCGATATTGATGTCAGCACCAAAGCGTTGTCTCGGTGAAGGGAGCTAGTTATTCCTTTCCCGAGACATGCTATTGCGCCTGGTAAAGCAGGCACTGAGATTAAATCAATTTCTGCCTCTGCGCTTCGAGATTCCAGCATTTCTAAAAGGTGACCGGCAAGGCCAAAACCGGTGATGTCAGTACAGGCGGTGGCGCCAGCGCTAAGCAGTATCTCGCTGGCATCTTTATTAGGCATTAGCATGCTTTGTATGGCTTCTTTAATCCAAAAGTGGCTGGCTTTATAGCGCATATCTGCAGCCAGCAAGGTGCCGGTTCCTACTGCTTTGGTCAGAATAAAGACGTCACCTGAGTTAAGGCCGCCTTTGCTCAATGCAGGCTGTTCAGTAAAGCCATTCACGCAAAGACCAAATTGTAGTTCATTGGTTTCGGCAGAGTGACCGCCGATAAGCGCACAATCATTTTCAGCCAGCGCTTGTGCACAACCGTGCATCAATTCACTTAACTGGCTCCGAGTGTAGCGCTGGCTGGCCTGTGGGATGCCTGCGATAGCTAAAGCAGAATGAGGCTTTACTCCCATTGCATAAATATCGCTTAGGCAATGATTTGTCGCTATCTTTGCAAACAGCCAAGGGTCGTTGGTGAAGGCCTTGAGCTGATCGATGCTTTGTAATAGTTCGCGGCCCCCACCTAAGTCGATTTGTGAGGCATCCTCCACGCGACCACTGGCAACCACCACATTGTCTTTGTGAATCTTGGGAAGGGTTGCTAGGACTTCTTCGAGGATGTTGCTCGCAACTTTTGCGCCGCAGCCGGCACACCGCATCGCGTGTGCTTTGAGCTCAGACTCGGTATTTTTGTCGACAAGCCCTTTTGCAATATTCAAATCAACATTCATTTCTGGAAGCTGGCTGTATTTTCGAACAAATTTTCTGTCTATAGAGTCTTTAAGCCGCCAGATGATTTTGCCTTGAAAGAATAGGGTGTTGCGAATGGCGAGCGCAGATTTGTTGCCCAAATTCACCAACGCAAGAGCGTGGTTTTGTGGTGAGTATCTCTTGAGAGATTTCTCCGTGGCTGCTTTTATTAAATTAGCAGCTAAAACCTTTCCTTGACGGACAGCATAGACGCCAGACTTTGGCCTAGGGTGGCCTTTTATGGTTGCAGCATCTCCAGCGGCGAAAACAAAAGGATGGCTGGTGGACTGTAAGTAATTGTTAACTTCTATAAAGCCGTCGTCACTGAATCGCAGTCCGCAGTCCGAAGGCCATTGAGGGATACTTGCCCCGGTAGCATAAACGACGCTGTTAGCTTTAAGGCTGCCGCCGTCTTTATACAAGATTTCTGTTGGCTTTATTTCGGATACGTAGGTGTCAGGAACGAACATTATATGGCGCTTGTCGAATTCGGCAAGTATGGCTTTCTGGGCTTTGTCATTGTGAGTGCTGAGCAATGCTTTTGAGTTGCTCACAACGGAAAGTTCCAATTTTGATTTCTGCTGAATATCTAGATTAAGCGACGTGTGAATTTTATATTGAGCGGCCAGAGCTAGCTCTACACTGGCGGGTCCCCCTCCGATAATGACTAAAGAGAAAGGTTGTTTATTGGTTAATGCGTCAACAGCTCGGCCTAGAATTTTCTGCCAATGGTTTAAGAATTGATTGATTGGTTTTACAGGGATGCCGTGCTTTTTCGATCCCTTAATTAGCTCAGCGTTAGGGCTTGAACCTATATTTAGAGAAACCAGATCAAAAGGCACATCTGGTCTGCCATCTAGCTGAATTTTTTTTGCGTTCAGGTCAATAGAGTGCACTTCAGATTCTATTAGCCGGACACCTGCAAATTGAGCGAGCGGACGTAAGTCGATATGCATATCGTCAAGTTCATAATGGCCCGCGATATAAGCCGGCATTGAACCGGAATAAGGTGTGTAGACTTCGCGAGAGATTAGGGTCACAGCCAAACCTGGTACTGGTTTCATACCTAGCCGTTTTAATACGGCCAAATGACTATGCCCTCCACCGACAAGGACTAAATGTTTAACTATTGGGCTGTTAGTGTTCATGAAAAAGTTCGAATAAGAAGAAATGGTATGCCGCAGGCAACCTTTAAACTCAAGTCTACCTTAAAAGTGTCTTGGCGGGCTACGCGGGTCTAAGCGATGGACCTTCAGGTTAAAATAAAGACAGAAATAGGGATAAATCGCGTAGTGATTATTTCACATCAGCGAGCCGCTTTGACCCATAGTTAGAATTAAAATCAAAATTTGTATTTAAGCAACGCTCTGACGCTGCGAGGGTTGGAAGGGTGGAAATGCATATCTTCAATGCCAGCGACTTCATCTGACAGCTTTGATTCGAAAAAGTAAGCGATATCGTCATCTTGCGCATCAAAAATATTAAGCATGTCCACCCCTATCTCCCAGTCAGACTGTGCGTAGGAAATGCCTAGGTTTACAAGAGTGGAGCTGTCTTTAAATACTGATTCATCGTCGGTTAGGGCTGCGTCTCCAAAATGTCTAACCCTGATACTAGCGGTAAGGCCATTATTTCCTGCATAGGTGAGACCGGCGCCGGCGACTTCTTCGTGTGCATCAGTAATGCTGTCGGCATTTGATGGCAGTCCGCGGAAATAGCCGGTAGTTTTTGCTGCGGTAAAATCAAATACTAATTCTTCGGTGATTTGCCAAAAGCTATTGATTTCGACACCGCTACGTCGGGTTGGGTCACTGGGCTCCGTTGTGCCCGCATCGCCAACGAAGACCAGTTCTGAGTCAGTGGCTAGCTCAAAATAGGCAACCGCTACGTTAAAACCTGTCAGTGTGTCATAGCGAAAACCAACTTCGCCACCCTCGCCTTGGACCAATACATCCTGCTGATCAGTCGGATTGCCGCTCACCGGGTCTACGCTGTTAACCGCCGCACGAACATCATTGCTGTGGAAGCCACGGCCGTAATTACCATACAGTTCCAAGTTTTCAGTTAAGCGATAAGCTGCGCCATAGTTTGGCTGCAAGAGTGAATCGCTGCCGCTGCCGCTGTTTTCTGGCTGAAGAGCGTTCACATCAAAATCAAAGTAGTCATTCCTTAGGCCAACGGTGGCTCGCAGCCGATTGGTTAATGTGAACTGAAACTCCGCAAAAATCCCGACGCTTAGTTCTTCGACATCATCTTCACGGATACTTCCAGTGCGCTGCTTGCCGACAGTGTTGAAAAGATTCAATTCTTTGACATTGTCATAGCGAGAATCGATGCCGATGGTTCTTTTTACAGGAATGCCAAACAGTTCGCTGTTGACTTCATTACGCAGGCTGCCACCGAAAAGCACTCTCTCGTCTTCCTGCTCGAACTCATCTCCATTGACCGGATCATTAAGATTGTAGGTGGGGTTATTAATTAAGCTCATGTAGTAAGAGCTAGCATAGAAGTTCAAATTCCAGTTGTTAATGTCAAACGAGGCGGTTAATGAATAGCGAGAAGACTCGCCACCCAAGTCGGGGTCTATAAAACCGAATCTGTCTATCTGCCCGCTGGTTACTGCGCGCTCAGGGACCTGGTTAGTAGAGGTCCACTGGGAGTCATAGGCAGAGAAGGTTGCCCGACTCGGTATACCGGCGAGATTGCCGGTGTATTTAATCAAGCCATTGTATTTGCGTACGTCTTGATCTAGGTCGAAAAAGCCATTGGTTTGATGATGCTCCAATGCGTAAAGGATGTTGCCATCCCCTAACCCAAAGGAATTGGCTGTTACCAAGCGAATCTCCTCCCGCTGACCAAGCGTAACCTCAGTAAAGCCATCTTTAAGAGTGTCGTAGGTCTTCATGGAACTTGACCCCGCCAGGGAGAAATCACCGGTATCAGCAAAGTAGGGGCCCTTTTGGAAAGCAACTCTTTCAATGATTTCGGGGATGATGAAATTCAAATCCATATAACCCTGAGCGTGACCATGAGTTCGCATATTGACTGGCATGCCATCAAAGAAGGTGGAAAAGTCAGACCCATGGTCTAAATTAAAGCCTCGCAGAAAATACTGATTCGCCTTGCCGGGCCCGCTGTGTTGAGTGGCAATCATGCCAGGAACCACTTCAACCAATTCGCCGACGCGGGCCATGGGACGAGTAGAGAAGTCCTTATAACCGACAACACCCTGTGATGCAGAATCTGCCGTGCCGAGCAACTGTAAGGATCGTCCCCAGATTACTAGCTCCTCAATAGTGTCGCTGTCTTGAGCAAAAGCGGTTTGGAAAAGTAAATTGCCTGCAATGATTGAGGCGAAGACGATGGCGAAACTTAGCGGTGATTTGTGCGATAGCATGTTTATCCAATAAATTTGGGGCAGACAATAAATTAACTTATAAAGAGGGAGTGTTGCCACTGCTCAGCTTTGCAGAGCTGTATAGCCTTATAAAAAAGGAAATGTTAGCGAGGAATAGCCCGCAATATAAGTATCTGGCGTTAACAAAACGTTAGCGCAAAGCTAAAGTGGGGCTTGGGCTGCGAGTTTTGGAGGTAGCCGAGTTTCTTTACCCATCATTGGCTTATCCGGTATTAGTTGAGAGAGGCCAAGTGATAGACAGGCGATGCCTGCACCTATAATAAAAACGGCACTGTGATTAATCATCCAAACTAAGCCTAATAGTGCTGGCAGTAGTACGGCCGCGATGTGGTTTATGGTGAAGCTAATACTTGACGTTGCAGCGATATCCGCTGGATCCGCAATTTTCTGGAAATAGGTTTTGATTGCTATAGCCATTGCAAAAAACAAATGATCTAGAAGGTAAAGAGCGATGGCTACCGCAACAGAATCAACAAACGCATAGCTAATAAAGACAATGATGAGACCAATATATTCAAGGGTAAGAGCTTTTCTCTCGCCGATGATACTTATTAGAACGCCGATTTTCGGGGCTAACCAAAATGTCATGGCGGAATTTACCAGCGTCATTAGTACTACATTCTCAATCGGGAAACCAAATTTCTCCACTAACAGAAATCCTGCAAACACCACGAATATCTGACGTCTTGCCCCGGCGAGGAAGGTTAGCGCGTAATAAAGCCAGTATTGCTTGCGCAGGAAAAGTTCTTTTCTTTGGGGAACTTTTTCTTCGAAATGAGGGATCGCCGCCCAGCAGTAGATCGCAATAGCCACGGTGATGCCGCCAGCAAGCATATAAATCAAATTATAATTAGCAGGAAAGTACATCAAATAAAAGTAGATGGCGCCCAAAACTGCAATATTGCTAAAGGCCTTCACGCTGAGCAGTTTTCCTAGAATTTTTGGTGCTTCAGCTTTGCTAAGCCATTGCAGGCTGAGCGAGTTGTGTAGAGTTTCCAGATAATGAAACCCAATAGACATTACTACTGTAGTGAAATAAAGCCAGAACGCTGAAGGGTAAATAGCGGTAATAGCAGTTCCTATACCGAGGGTAAGCAAGGACAGTATCGCAAAGCGTTGTTGGCGAATAAAAATCATGATCAGAATTGCGGTAAATGCCAGAAAGCCTGGTACTTCTCTCAAACTTTGCAGGATTCCGATTTCTTGACCAGTGAAGCCTGCGTTCTCTACGGCATAGTTATTGAGCATCACTTGCCAGGTTGCAAAAGCGACGGTGTTGCCTATGGCAAGCAGGTATAGCAGTGATTTCCGGTCTTTTGTGATCTTCAGATTCATGAGTTAGCTAATATTTACAGTAGAATGCATTGGAGAGGAACTATATCATCCTCATCCTATGTCTTCTCTCACAATTTATGCAGGTCCAAAAGCGTTGGAACGGATTTCCCGAGAGGGAGTTCACCGTGAGCAGTTCGATACCATGGTTGGCGCGTCGGGCGGACCAAAATGGTTTGTTCTACATGGTTTGGACCAGTACCTATTCGGTGATTTTTTTGCCAATTCAGACTCTAAATTAGTCACTATTGGCTCGTCAGCAGGCGCTTGGCGCATGTGCTGCCTGGCCACAGCTGACCCTATCGCAGCCATCGATCGGCTTGCTAGCAGGTATAGCAGAGAAAGGTATTCTGAGTCGCCCACGGTGGAAGAAATTACCGAGAAAGCCCGTCTCATGGTTGAGTATGTTCTTGGGCCTACCGGTGCCAGCGAAATAGTAAACAATTCTAAATATAAAACTCACATAGTGACAGATCGCTGCAAGGGGTTGTCTTCATCGGCCGGGAAGTCGCTGCAAACGTTGATGCTTGGCGGTGCTGCAGGGGCCAATATTGTTTCTCGAAAAACCCTATCTTGGTTCTTCGAGCGAACCGTATTTACCAATGCGCCTGCCAGTTTGCCGGCACGCTGGTCAGATATGACGACTAGTGCAGTGGCTTTGGCAGAGAATAACGTTATTGATGCGATGATGGCCACAGGCTCTATTCCCTTTATTCTTGAGGCGGTGAAGGATATTGCTGGAGCTAGACCGGGTCTTTACTGGGATGGGGGGATTACCGACTACCATTTCGATCTTCCGTTTAATAACAGCGATCAACTGGTTCTTTACCCCCATTTTTCATCATCGGTTATTCCCGGATGGTTTGATAAACGATTGCCTTGGCGCAAGGTGCGCGATTCGAATTTCGATAATGTTGTGTTGGTCACTCCGGCGGAAGAATTTACGAAAAGTTTACCTTTTGGCAAAATCCCCGACCGCCAAGACTTTAATAACTATTCCTACGAAGTGCGTTTAGAGTATTGGAATAAAGTAATGCTTGAAAGCAAGCACTTGGCTGAAGATTTTGCCAAATTAGTCGAATATGGGACGGGCTTAGAGGATATACGTCCTTTCGCAGATCGAGCACGGTGAAAGCTAAGCAGTGCTAGCCCAGTTGGTGGTCATGCTGCAATCGAAACGCTGATCAAATAGCATAGGTTGTAGTCATAAGATCTGTAGCTAGAAGCTCCATATTTTTATGTTCCCTAGGCTAGAGGTAGAGGTTTAAGCTACAAGATTTGAAATCGACACTGTAATTTATGATTGCTGTGCTAATTGATGATTTGGTAAACAAGCTGATACAGATACCCATTACTAAAGTCATTTTGCTAAACTTATTGGGTCCACTATGGATCAAATGTTATGGTTGGTCGACGCGAATAAATTCGGCGAAGCCGTTTACAAATTGTCAAGTGACTCAACGTTGACTATCAACTTTGGAATTGAAATGTACAGAGCTAAAATTTTACTAGGAGCGAAGGTCTGCGTTCCTCTGTTAATGTTATGTTTGTCTGGATGTATTGCAGTCGTCGTCGGCGCCGTTGTTGATACGACTATCGAAGTGGCTAAAGTTCCTTTTAAAGTCGCTGGCGCTGCGGTAGATGTTATTGTCCCCGACGACAATGAGGATAATTAATCAGTTAAGCTGTAGGTTATATCAATATTTTTGAGAAGATTTCATGACAATAATACCTGAAGACTTTAATGTTCCCTCACAATATCAACATTGGATAGGTGATAAAGCGGAAGACCACATAGGCCCATTCTTTTTTTACATGGATGGTGATCAGCCGCGAACAGCATTCAGAGTGCGAGAACAAAACTGCAATGCACACAATACTGTTCACGGCGGAGTGTTGATGGCATTTGCAGACTATACACTGTGTATGGGTGCCAACGGTGGTGAAAATGAAAGCGTGCTCACCGTTAGTTTGAACAGTGAGTTTACAGCTCCGGGACAAAACGGGGATCTGATTCTAGGTCACTGTGAAGTTATCCGCCGAGGGCGCTCCATAGTCTTTGTGCGCTGCCGGTTAACGGCCAACGGGGAGACTGTTCTGATGGCTAGCGCTGTAGTCAAAATGCTTCGGAAAAGCCCCAGTTAAATACCTTGATTGTTGGGTAGGTCGAGTAATTCAAGCGGGGTTTCTAAAATACGAGTCGCGCCGGCTGTGTCGAGTTCCTGGCTGCTTCCATAACCCCATAGGACGCCCCAGCTTTCCAGCTTATTCGTAGTCGCCGCAAAGATGTCGACAGATCGGTCTCCTATCATAAGCGCTTGTGAATCTATGCGCCCCTCGGTGAGTAGTTTTTCTAACTGCAGAGATTTCGGGGAATTAAAACTATCATCTGAAACACCGCTGACAAAATCAAAATAGTTAAAGAGGTTAAATTCTTTGAGGATTTTGATGGCGTACTTTTCTAGCTTAGAAGTGCAAACACCCATCGGGATTTGGCGTTCTTTTAGCTGATCAAGAACATCGTAAATTCCAGGGTAGACGGTGTTTTCAGCAAAACCAAATTCACCATAACGCTCACGGTAAGCCGCTACTAACTGTTTGATCTTAAACTCATCATCCTCCCCTGAAAGTTCAGCTATTGCAGACTCAAGAGGCGGGCCTATCAATGCAGTGATTTCATGCTCAGGACGAGCCATGTAGTCAAAGCTCGTGAGGGCATAGTTCATGCATCGAACTATGCCTTGGGCTGGGTCTGTTAATGTTCCGTCTAAATCGAAAACGAGTGTGGAGTAATGCATTATCTAGTTAGTCTTCTTTGTCAGTGAATAAACTTTTTCAGCAGTGCCATAAAACATTGCATGTTTTTCAGCTTCGGAAAAATCTGCGGTCAGTTTTTTAAATCCATTCCAGAGTACATGGTAACTAATTGAGAGTCGATCAACAGGAAAATTGCTTTCAAACATGCAGCGATCTGGACCGAAACATTCGATGGTATGGAGGTAATACTTTTGTTGTGCGGCGACAAACTCATCAGATGTCGGCGGTGCTTCAGCTTTGTGCCAGCCAAATCCGTTATCCGGCATCGCGAGGCCGCCGATCTTTGCAAAGACGTTGTCACATTTTGCTAGTTCAGCAATTTCTTGCTTCCACTCTTGAAAAATTTCATTGCGAGCATTTTGGTAAATTCCAACCCCCAATGGCGTTCCGAAATGGTCTAGGACCATCTTGCAGTCGGGCACCGCTCGCGCTAGGTCGAGGAAGTTGAGGTTTTGGTGATGGAAGTGCCATGTGTCATAAGTCAGGCCGCGCTGTGCCAGCATTTTAATGCCTTTACGAAAAGATTCCTTCCCGTGTAGATAAGGTGGCGCGGAGCCGCGGATGAGTAGATCTTCCGGTCTCTTATCATGGGCAGCAGCATGGCGAATGCCGCGAAATAAGCCCTTGCCCGCATCAGTCAGCGCGTCTAGTGTTTCAGCCAAAAGTTCAGGGCTTTCTCCTGCTAGAGTGAGGTCGGCGTGGCCGACGATGCCGGCGATCTGGGCCTGACCTGGGTCCTTGTTAGAATCCAATGCAATGTTGGCAACTTCGTTGACTTCGCCCACGGATAAAAGATGCTCTGGGCCGGATTTGTGATAGAAGGCATGACACTCCATGAACATGGTTTTTTCAATATTGTGGCCTGATCCCGTGTCTTTCCATAATTCAGGCAATAAATAATCTCGGTTAAATATTTGCCTCCACAGGTGATGGTGTGGATCGATAATGGGACGGTCGGGATCAAGTATCTCTTCTTGAACTTGTTCTAACCATTGATCGCTGCCAGGTTCAGTCTTTGCCATGTGTTGTTCCTTGTTTAACTATCTCGGCGATACTTATTCGTGGAGAGTCTAGGGTGTATTAATCGAAGTCACCAGCATTAACGGATTCATGGGTCGGCGGAGTTGATTGTCAGTGCCTATGACTCTACTGGAGTCAGTCCCTCACGATGGTGTAGTATGCCGCATCAATATTTAGCGGAGTTGATACTGGTCAGGGCATAGCTGGCTTTAATCAATAATACGATCAACAAAATAAAATCAGATAGGAGCTATGCATGAGCATTTCCGCAATAGTCATTTTACTCTACCTCGTCTTATTCGCCGGGGTAGGGATTTATTTAAGCCGCAATAATAAAAGTTCCGCTGATTGGGCAATTGGCGGCGGTACTCTAGGTGTGGCTATGCTGGCCGCGGGGGTCGCAGGTACAAGGATTGGCGGTGCCGGGACTTACGGGGTCGCAGGTGATGTGATTTCTGAGGGCTTAGGGCATCTGTGGTACAGCGTTAACTCGTTTGCGGCTTTGTTTTTAGTGGGCATTTTCTTCGCTATTCCTTATCGCAAGCTTAAGGTGGTGAGTGTTGGGCAAGTATTCGATTTTCGCTGGGGCTCGCGTCGCTGTCAGTGGCTAACCAGTCTTTGCGTTCAAGCAGAGTATTTGGTCGTTAACATAATTGAGCCCTATGTCATTGGCTCTATCGTTAGTGGTGTTACTGGATTGCCGTTTGTCGTTGGCGTTGCAATGGGTGGTTTCACGATTGTGTTGTTTACCGTGATGGGTGGACTGAAAGGCACTGCTATTACAAATGTTGTCCATTGTACCGTGATTATTCTTGGTTTGGGCCTAGTTGGCTATGTCGCCATGCAAAACATCGGCGGCTGGGATCAGGTTGTAGTGCAAGCCAATGCTGCGCTGGAAACCTCTGGTAAAGATGAGGCGAAGTGGTGGAGTTTCACTGGTATCGGGCTTGCGACCATTATTGCCTTGTTCATCTCCGCAACAATTCACACCCCTGGTGCTTCTGTTTACGCCAACTACGCAAGCTCGGCGGCTAAGCAAGAATACCTGATTCCTGGGTTCTTTTTAGCCGGTGTTATTGCAGCCATAATGCCTTTGGTGGCTGGCTTTATTGGGGTTTTGACAATGGCTACCTATGGCGCTGATAGCGGTTTGTCGAGTTATTTAAATATTGCTCAACTTGCTATCGATACAGGCCCAATTCTCGGTGGTATTGCTCTGGCTGCGGTTTTGGCTGCGGTAATTTCCTCTGGGGCACCGATACTTTTGGCAAGCTCGACCATGTTTGTCAATGATTGGATTCCAGCTTCTAAAAATTACTCTGATGAGAAGAAGCTGAAGGCTTATAAAATTGTCACTGTGGTCTACGGCTCTTTAGCGGCTGTTATCGCGTATGTTGGGAATATTACCTCAGTCTTGCAGTTGCTGCTTCTCGGCTTCGCTATGGTAGTCCCGCCAGCTATTGCTGTTACCTATGTTTTTTACTGGAAGAAAACCACAGAGTTCGCTGCATTTTGGGGTATGGTTGCCGGTTTTGGCGGAGGCCTTATCATGTGGCTTTTCAATACCCTGTTCGATGGCGCTGAAAATGCAACCGCGGGTGGATTTGCCCAGTGGTGGTGGGAGATTATCAATGTGCTTGGCGAGTGGAGAGATCCATCGTTCTTGACGTTAATGTTGCCGTTAATCATTATCCCTGTGCTAACGATTCTGTTTCCGAATTCAGCTCAGGATAATGAGAAATCTGAATCTTTCTATCTGCGGCTTGGTCGCATTCAAAAAAACCTTAGCTGGGCATAGGGCGCTTAGAGAATTGGGGAAACCTGTTTAGAGCTGACATTCCTAGATGGCATAACCAAAAAAGGAGCACTAAGTGCTCCTTTTTTGGTTCGACCTAATTAAGATCGATTCTAACTCGATCTTAATTAAGCTAGCGCTGGAGTTCCCCGCTCGCTTGAATTAGAAACGGGCCAGGTGTCGCATAGCTTTTCTCAAGCAGTGCACATAACTCTTCGCAGGTGTCAGCCCGACCTCCAGGAACCCCCATGCTAGCAGCCATTGCAACCCAGTCAATAATTGGATTGCTTATATCAAACAAGCTAGCTGCAGTGTCGCCCATTTCTTTGACACCTATACGGCCATATTCGACGTTGAGTATATTGTATTTGTTGTTAGCAAAGATCACTGTCGTTACGTTTAGGCTTTCTCGCGCTTGTGTCCAAAAACTTTGGTTAGTGTAAGCGGCGCCTCCATCACCCAATAAGGCCAGTACTTGTCGGTCTGGGCAGGCCAGTGCGGCGCCTATCGCACAGGGTCCGCCTTGGCCAATTGCACCACCTGTCAGACTTAACCAAGTATTGCGTGCTGCTTTCTGACACATGCCGTAGGCTGCGTTGCCGCCACCAGAATCGGTGGTCACGATTACGTCTTCTGGCAAAGTTGCTGCGATGGACTGAATTATCGATACATTGTGCAGCTCGCCGGTGGGCTTAGGAATATCCTCTTTTTGAAATCTTACAATTTCAGAAGAGCTGGCATCTAGGCGAGCCGTAAGTCGCTCTAAGGCGTCAATGGCATCATCTTCTCGGTAAGTAAGACGGCTTACCTTGCAGCCCTCAGGGATCAGTTGGCCAGGAACTCCGCGGTAGGCAAAGAAGCTCGCAGGAATTTGCCCGCCAACTAATATCAAGTTATCAAAAGACTCTAATGCAGCAAGTATCTGCTCTGGAAAATAGGGCAGGCGATTTACCGCAACCCGTCCAGGGCCACCATCTGCGCGTCCAGGGAACGTGCCATTGAATAAGGTGCAGCCAGTTTTGCTGGCGATTTTGCTGGCGAATTCCATCGCCGCTTGATCGCAGGCGTGATGTTCTAACAACATTGCTGTCTTGCCGCCTGAAAGTATTGTATTCGCAACATTTTCTACAGTTTGATCGTGTATTTTACTGCGCATAGGAAGTGGATTTGGCTGGACCTTACCCAGTGAATCTCCCCATGCGGCATCTGCTCCCAAAATCAGAGTCGAAATTTGTCCTACAGTTCCGACGCTTTGACGAAGCGTTGCGGTATAGGCGTCAGCACCGTCTTGGGCTAAGGTTTTCTCGGTGCTGCTGGATTTTATCCAAGTAGAAAAATTGCGCGCTAAGGTATCGATATCGGAAGTAAGAGGGGCATCATAGCCAACATGAAAATTTGGATGATTACCGATCAGGTTAATTATTGGCGCGTTAGCTCGGCGTGCATTGTGCAAATTGGCTATTCCGTTCGCCATGCCCGGACCTAAGTGCAGCAAAGTGGCCGCAGGTTTGCCGGTCATGCGTCCGTAGCCGTCAGCGGCGCCAGTAGCTACGCCTTCAAACAGTGCTAGTACTGAGCGGATGCGAGGCACGCTATCTAATGCCTGAACTAGGTGCATTTCGGATGTTCCTGGGTTGGCCATGCAGAGTTCTACTCCGCAATCGGCCAGTGTTTCAATCAACGCTGTAGCACCATTCATGTTATTTTTCCTTTTGGGGTTGTGCGGCCGCTCGATGGCTGGATGAGCTCAACATAATAGCATTTTACGCATTAAACACGAATGACAAAAGCTGAGAAGAGAGAGTGTGCACCGTCCTATGCGTGGATCTTCTTCGGTCCATGAATACTGCCTATTCAAATGGGGTGTTTTGGATTTTCTGATTGTGAGAAACGAGTCGATTTTTATCGATTGCCTGCCAGCACCGCACAATACTGTTTCCTTACCTCATAAGACTGCCAATTCATGATAAATAAGGTAAACTTTATTCTATTCCGCAATAGTGTGTTAGGAACAGGGGATTTTAATGAAATTAAGTGATTTTGCGATAGTAACTGCAGTCAGTGCGCTGCTTGGTGGGGCAGTACAGGCCCAAGATTATGACGTTCCTAAAACACAGTGGGGACAGCCAGACCTCCAAGGTGTCTGGAACTTTAGTTCGACTATACCTATGGAGCGACCGCCTTTCTTCGCTGATAAAGCCTATTTGACAGCGCAAGATCTAGCCGCAATCAAGGCTCAGACTGAAGCAGGTTTGCAGGCGATCAATAATATCGGCGTTGGTGGCTACAATACATTCTGGACAGAAATGGGCGGAACAGGGGATAACCGAACCTCTCTTATTATGTACCCAGAAAATGGCAGAATGCCAGCAACCGTCGAAGGTGTTGCGATTCAGGTAGGGGGACTTGGTCCAGATGAGCCCGGGACTAGGCCAACACGTATGGTGGTAGGTGGAATATCAAAAGACGGACCCGAGGATCGCGGTATATCAGAGCGCTGTATTGTCGGTTTTAATTCAGGACCTCCGTTTACACCTAATCTTTATAATAACAACGTGCAAATAGTTCAGTCCAAAGACACTGCGGTACTTATGACTGAAATGATCCACGACGCGCGTATAGTGCCATTGACTGACAAGCCTGCTTTGTCTGAGGGTGTGCGCTTGTGGACAGGAGATTCAAGAGGATATTGGGATGGTGAAACTTTGGTTGTAGAGACTCGGAATTTCAACAATTTAACCCAAAGCTTTGGCGTTTACGGGTCGGCTGAAGATAAGCTTCTCACTGAGCGATTCACAAGGACTGATGAGTTCACTGTTGAATATGAATTCACTGTTGAAGATCCCAGCACTTTTACAGACAAAATCGTGGCAATGGTTCCAATGTCTAAAGTGGATGGGCTGATGTATGAATATGCCTGTCATGAAGGTAACTACGGTCTTTTGAATACGTTGCGTGGTGAGCGTATTGCTGAGGAACGTGAAGCAGAAGGCGAGCGATAATAGCCGTTGATTAAGTAGTCACGAAATATAAAAAGGTCAGCTTTAGCTGGCCTTTTTATTAGCAGGCAATTATTAGCAGGCAATTATTAGCAGGAAAGTGTTCGTCGAAAGGATGTTAGTTGAAAGATTTATTACTTACGAAATTTATATCTACCCGCTGTACTTTTAAAGGAGTTATTAATGAGAACGAACCGCAAGCTATTCTTACTCGGCAGTTTGTTTGTCAGTGGTTTGGTAAACGCACAAAGCACGACCGTGCTATACAACGAGCGAGTTGTAGAAATAGACCAAACCCTGCCAGATGCTACTGAGCTTTGGGTTACCCCGGAGGATTTAACCCGGGTTAATGATTTTGTATTGAAACCGGAAGGCGCGTGTTTGGATGCTCTTTGCATCCCTGTCTTGCAAGACCGAGACAGTGACATGTTTGTAACTCGCCAAGACCAGGGTTGGTTCAACCTAACGGGACTGGCCGATAAGCTTCAGCAAGCCTATGCCACAGATTTTTCTGATGGCGTTTGGAGCTTTGGAGCCATGCCGTTAGAGCGTCAGTCTTTTCTTCGCGGTGCACAGGCTCCTGATTTCGAGCTTGAAGACCGAGAAGGAAATACAGTTCGCTTGTCAGATTTTCGCGGTAAGAAAGTTCTTTTGCTAACTTGGGCTTCTTGGTGAGGCTGTAGACTTGACGTGCCCGTGTGGCAAGTAATCTACGATGAGCTAAAAGACCAAAATTTTGAAATTATCTCTGTTGCCCAAGA